>Ga0163153_10001105_pt1 | contig 43835 bp, 39 predicted proteins | sample OliLakLV19MP6IB1_FD_148629 | JGI IMG/M metagenome (GOLD analysis project Ga0163153, IMG submission 148629) | Freshwater microbial mat bacterial communities from Lake Vanda, McMurdo Dry Valleys, Antarctica - Oligotrophic Lake LV.19.MP6.IB-1 | ecosystem: Environmental > Aquatic > Freshwater >... | reverse complement strand
ATACTCTGCTATATGTCTAAGCATGTTCCCCTCACATAGATAAAGTCGATTTAGGTATGTCCCAAAATAGAGAATCGTGGTAATAGTAGAATTCGGTTAAGCATTGAAATTGTCAGCGTGGATACAGTCAGCAATTCACGTTGTGCAACCTTCACGCTTGTAGATCAGGAAATTTATTATGGAAATGATCATTGCCATCCTTTTATGGATAGGGTGCATTAGCGCTCCAAATTCTTATCAGCAGACCCAAATCAATGATTTTACAACATAGCATGAGCAGGTCATTACCAGTGTGCTCTCAAGTGAGCCATAGCAGGCCATCATCTGGCAGCAATACGGAGCAGCTGTTCCGTATGTGGAGGTGGACGATCCGTACAGGTGAGGATATTCTGATTCAAGGCTTGTGGCCCAAATGTCTGCCACTACGGCTGTGATTCGTGCTTACCGGTCAGTTGCTATTCGCATCAACATATATGAACCGAACCCGTTCAATTATGCGATGCATTTTTTAATTGATGGTTTTTTTGACTATACAAACTGTGTAGTGTAATTCAAGACATTTGTGGTGGAGGCGATATGCGCTTACGTGTGGTACTATTGTCGATATGCTTGTTGTCATGCTGCGTTTTAACAACCATGTATTCCCAAAGTGCGTACATGAGTTTCCCGTCGAGTGGATCGAACACGGTTGCTCTTTCAGACAGTATCCGAATCTCCGTTGTTGGTGCCATTGATACTGCAAATGCGCGACTGTGGAGTCATTCCTTGATGGCTGGAGACTCGACGCGGTATGTCCAAAAACCGAACGTATACATTGTAGCAGATTTCGAGTGGAAAGCTATTCCAGACTCATTAGAACATCTCAAGTTTGTTTGGGGTGAGGAAGCAACGTTTACTATTGAGGGTGACTCTGTAATCTTAGTTCATCCGAATGTGATGGTTGCGGCTGTTAAGATATTTGTCATAATCGATAGCCTTCCTGTCTTATACGGAGGAGTCCTCCACTATGTGTCAGAAATTGATTCCTTTACAACCGTATTACCAAGTCCCAAAGTTGACTATTGCTACCTTGGCACACGCTACGAACCTCTACATTGCAGCGATAGCGCAACGGTAAAGCTAGATCTTCCCATCAGTAGCACACTCCTTAACTCCGACTCGCTGCTATCTCTCTACAAAATATCTTCACATAGCACAATCGACAGTGTGCGGATGCTACCGAATGCTACACTCGTTCCTTATGAGACGGACATGATGTCGGATTCGATGACTTGTCATCTTTGGGCAAGTAATGGGTTCTCTCACGACACTCTTTACTTTGTTAGAATCCGTGGGTCGTTATTGAGTGCAGACACTACGGACGACCACTTCAAGCAATTGTTTATAGGTGCAGAGGGTCAGGTTGAATTTTCGTACTTGGAAATGGACACAATATCAGCAGTAACGTTAGGCATTACCCCTACACCCACTGTACGCAGTTTTAGGTTAGGGGAGAGCATGACGTTCACCGCTCCCAAGTCTATCAATTGTTATACTTTTGATAGCTGGTACGCTCCAGGGTTAGCTTCCTTGGACGGTAAAACAAATCCTGACACGAGTGTTGTAATGCCTCTCTGCATGGGCTCGGGGGTCCTTCCAGTAGAGGCACGTTATTCTCTAGACCCCGGAACATTGTACACTCTCAGCGACAGTACCGGGGGCGCTCTCCGTGTTGAATGGCAACACGATTCCATTGGAGCGGCCGGTACTTATTACACTTGCAACGATGTTCGTTATTCACTTTCTGCTGTTGCTTCGCCAGGCAACAGATTTATTAAGTGGACGAGTAACGTCGCTGCCATAAATAATGCCGTTTCCAAAGTAATTCATATAGGTTATACTGGCGGTTACCCGACAGGGTGGATTAGACCAGACTTCGACCCCATTCCCTATCCATTGGTCTGCACCCCCCCCTATCAAGCGTGTTTGGGTACCATAGATAGGACAACTTATCATGAAGATGAGATTCCAGGGGACAACGCTTTGCACGCACCGGATATGGTGGACTATACTTTTGACGGAATCGCAGCAGCTTGCAGCGCTCCCCTAATGACACCGGGGACGACTACTTTTAGTGTAAGCCTGAAAACCGCTTACCAAGGCTGCTTCTATATACAAAAAGTGTCGATTGAAAATGATCCCGTTTTCACGCAAACCTCTGGCGTAGCCACGACGGTCACGCATACGATTGCTTTACCCGGCAATCCTGTATGTAATCCCAAGGTATATGTGTATCTGGTTCGTAAAGATGTCTTGGTTGATATCGAAGCGAAGGACAATGAGAATGCAATGCTTGTACACGACCTCCACTGGAGATTGACTCCACTTCCGTTACAGAACGGCTATAACACTGAGGCAGAATATGGGTGGCCTCTTTTTGATTATATCTTTAAAATGACGCCGGCAGTTGCTCCATACAACCAAAATCGGATTTTTCACCGTGTGAAATATCGCTGCGGGACTAATCTCGAAGTGAAGTTTAACCCCACGACAGCGTTCGATGAATGGAATTGCGGTACAGGATATTACTGCCCACCAAGTCCAACCGTGAACCCTTTGCATGTGGTTGTCAATCAAGATTATACCACCTCAGCGAGTAAGGTCATCGGAGCAAAATTTGATCGCGAATTCAAAGTTGAGGCTGTTATGGTGAATCCGAACGCCATCGATAGATCCATCACTTCGGCATGGTATAAGGGTGGAGTGGCCCAGGGCGTTGTTGCGCGCTTCAACGTCAAGGATTTGGCATCTGGCGATTTGAATGTTTGGATGAAATTCTCCCGTCCCATTAAGACATCGTCTATTTACTCCGGCAACATTTATTTTTATGATGATTTTGCCAATTCTGGCCAACCGCCAATTCGGTACGATGCATGCGGCACCGATCTTAGTTCGTTGCAATATGTTGCCGATGATGATCTTGCAAACGTGTCTTGGTCAGAAAGCAATACAGTGTTAAGATTTAAGGTGAAAGCTGAAGTCGGAGGAACCATATACAAGGCCCTCAAGGGAACTCGGCTCAAGCTGGTCGTTACTGCGGGCGTTGAAAGTGCAGAAGGCGGCCTGTTTGTTACTCCGTTCAAAACACACATCCATGTCGAAAACCCCGAGGTGCAGATAGAATTCCCCAAGTTTGGCACCTACGCGTACGATACAAACATTAACTACGATGATGTCGTGCATTTTATTGTGTTTGAACGCAAAGTTTCGAATCGATCGAATACCGCTCTTGCTGTCACTCGTTTATTCAAAGTGTTCGGCAGAGATCTAACAGCGGCTGCCAAGACGGGCTTGGGGGGCATACTGGATGGCGAAGGGCAATACACCGTTGATGAGAACTCCACAACAACCCATACGCCTGCCGGAATTATCTATACGACGTTGGAAGTACCAGACAACGAAAGGTGGACGCTTTCATATGCATCCATGGATCTTAACCAGGGTCGTAACGACGAATATAATCTAGTTCAAACAACGTTCGATGATATGGTTGAAGCAGAGCCGAATGTCGCGACCTTCTGGAACTTACAACGGGCCGTACTCTACTTAAATAAAAATATCTGGAGCGGTTGGTGGATTCTCACAGATTTGTACAGCGAAGATGCCTTACTTACAAGATCAGACATTGGCGCCTATCTCAATGATTACGATTGGGCGAAGGACACTCACAACTGGGGAGCAAATGACTGCTTCACTACGCCTACTTCCTACAGCAGGCAGTACGTAAATCTCTTTTTTAGGTCTGCTTTGAAGTAAAATTTTTCTCCTCGCCTGAGTTGGGTACGAGCAGGCCCTCGTACCCAACTCGCGACGCGGGTTGATGTTGTTACCATGAGATAAAATGAAATGGCAAGAGTAGTGCAAAATTTTGTTTACATGTTTTTGTTTTTGATTTCAATTCAAACCGGTGTCGCATTGGGCTGCCCACCTTGTGAGAGTACTATCAAGTATCCGAAGGGAGGGGAATTCCTGCTGCAAAATAGCAGCATCGTATGCGTAGTTGTGACCCCCGGAGGGTGTGACGACATTGCCAGTCTTGAACTGTACAACCTTGAAAAGAGTAAACTCTATTCGTTCAAAAAGACGCAACGATCTTCGGATGAAACTTCGACCCTTGATGTCAGGCTCAATGTCGATACAGGCACATACTCTGTTAAAATCTTGACCGTATCCGGAAGTCAAATTGTGACACAGTCGTTTATACGTATCGCAACAAAAATTAATGATTCGTATGCTCAACAAAGAACTGATACATGTGGCCTGAAGGCCCGACAAGTTCCAGGTAAACACGAGATAGTATTAGAAAGCACTACGGAAGACGATCTCGTACGTGCTACATTATCTACGGTGGATGGAAGACTCCTAAAATCATTTCTGCTACATCCTGGAGAACTACAAACTGCTGAAGTCCCAGGTCTAGCTGCCGGCTTATATTTGATCACTGTGACTACGACAGGTTGTCAGTCCGTCATCAAGCTACTCCAATAGTCAGGGTTCAGTCTTTGTGCTTTCAAACATTAATTGGAGCAAACAGTTGTTTTTGGTACCTGTCATCATCGGAATCCTTTTATGTTGCTTTCTCGCAACTAGTGCTCCACAAACGATGGCACAGTCAACAGTGCGCTTTAGACCAACAATCGACTGCATGGGTCGGCTCGATGACGGGCGCCTTGTTGTCCAGCGGTACGACAAATGGTATCTAGTTAACGAACAGTCACCATCAGAGGAAGCTGAGTCCTTTTCAGATGGGTTCTCAACTGAGTTCGATCACACAAATGTGCAGAGTATAGAGCAGGACGTTAGTGGTGAGCACTTTTGCCTTACAGAAATTGATTTCAATAATACCCTTTCCTCCCTGACTTTTGGCTCGTTTACAGACATACGAAGAATCGGTGGCACCTCTAACGATGTAATTCTGGATGCGCAGCTCGATCCTCAAGGTAGATTTGTGATGGTGCTAAGGCAGAAGCTTATTGACACAAGCTGGATTATGGGCCTTGAGCGAGTTAACATGAACGGCGAGGACACTGTTCTCTGGACTGTCTCGACAGTGGGTCCGATTGAGTCCGCTTCAATCCGCGATAGCCTCTTAGTCTTCTCCACTGGATTTGAGACTAAAACGATGAATCTCGAGGGGGAATTTGGTTACTCTGTCCGTGACTATCAATCGATACTGCATATCACCTCGAATGGGACCATTTTGGGTATACAGGGTCCAGAATTCGTTCGCTACGATCAAAAACTAAATGAGATCGGACGAACGGCAATACCACAGTTTCTAGAGCAATATCGTATAGGCGGCGATCAGATTGCACTCCTAACACACAACACTTATTCGTTGCTTTTTGCTGATGGGACAGTATTCACAGACAGTATCCCGTCTGGACTGCAAATCAAATCGGTGACGCCCGATGGTCGAAATGGGCTCTACATCACCACCACCACCGGAGACTTTATTTCGGTTCATCCAGACCGACCTCGCGAGCTCCGATATCAATTGCTGACAATGCCGGGGCAGCCGATCTTTACAAGTGGCAACTACGGAGGAGAATACACTACTTTTATGGGGTCGCTTCAATCAGCTGTTGTTGCTCGTTATAGTGAAGCAGTGAACGGATGGGTAATACCAGAAAGATTTCTAAAACAGCTGTTCAGTAAAAACATTGCTATCGATTGCGATGGGAATTACCTGTCTCTCTTAAGGAACGCCGCGAACAAGAGCTCGGAAATTATCAGGTACAACCTGGCAACAGATCAAATGGTGAAGTATGCCGTGCCGGGTCAATACACAGGTCTTCACTTTCTTCAGAATGGTAATGTGCTGTTGTTAAGTCGAGTGAATGTCGACGGATATAACTATTTGACGATGAGACAATCTGGCGAGCTGCTGGACTCCATAGGAGCTTCGGCATGGTTTATGCGTCCTTTAGGAGATACGGCCGTGATGACTTCTGACGGAGACATGTCTTACGTCGTGAATGTCTCTACCGATGGCATCCTATCGGGATGCACTACTCTCGATATGTTTGGGAACGGACTCTCTAGAACCGCTGAAAAACGGAATCGATATCTCGGAACGTCGTCCAGTGTAGTTTCTTCTTTTGGTTTACAGTGCTCTGATTTACAAACAGAGCCCGTTCCATTTCAGGGGATTACTAGCGTACTCAGTGTCGCTGATAGCATGATGTACGTGCAAAACAATTCACGGATACTGTCCTCGACAGGAGATCAACTCCTTATCGTAGAGGGATTACTTGCATCTGTTTTCACAGATTCGGATCGCGTATACACGCAATCCTATGTTGGTCCAATTCAAGTGGTGCAAGTAGTTCGACATGATACACCGACATCTGTATTTGAAAACCCCCAACGCTCACTACACGGTAGTTTCCTGTTTTTATGGGACGGTTACATCTCTAAATTTAGATCAGAGTCGTGCGATAAACATTCGGAATTTGCAGTATATACCGTAATGGGCGAATACATGGGGAATTTTGACTTTTCCGACACTGGCCACATTTTTCAGATGCCTACAGGGATATACGTCGGTGTCCCTATTCTGTGAGAACCCTTGCCTGCACTGGGTTGAGAATTTCGGTCCAGTCTAAACTTTAGCCCGAACTTATTTTTCGGCGCATCACGTCACGGAAGAAATGTACGCCTCCACACTCGCCCTCGTCACCATCGACCTCCTTCGAACTTTAATGAGCTCGAGTGCTTTGTCGCGAATGAGGCGAAAGACGGTCGTACGTGATACGTTAAGGACGGATCTTGCATCTGCTAACGAAAGCAGTGGGGAAGTATGATCCTCCCCCCATTTAGTTGACAGTGAGTACGATCTCCATTGCTAATATTACAGTGGAGGTATGACATGGGAAAGGGAAAACGAGGATATAGGTACGACGAGGCATTCCGGCGAGAGGCGATCGCGCTCGTGACAGAGAAGCACTTGCCGATATCACGCGCAGCAAAGCAACTCGGCGTTGCTTGGAAATTACGCGCAAAGTGATCACCTGATTACACGGCAAAGAGACCACTGAATTACACGGCAAACTGACCAGCCGATTACGCGGCAAACTGACCACCGATGTACACGTCACGTTGACCACCGGAGTACACGTAACGTTGACCATCGGAATCCAGGGCAACTGGTCACCTCAAGATAGTGTGAAGATCGTGCAGATTCGGTTGACATGATTGGTTGAATTTGTGAGCAATACTGTTCACGGAATTCATCACCAATCATGGCTAACAACCCCATCCACATGAGCAAACTTCGACACGTTTTGAAGCTGTACTGCCACGGCACAACAACGCTTCAGATCAGCACGACGACGGGTATATCCCGCAACACCATAAAAAAGTATATCGCCGTCCTGCGCAATCTGCGCACGACATGGGATGAAGTCTCTCGCCTGAGTGACAAGGATTTGCAGGAGCTCTTCTGCAAGGAACCGGACGATACTCCGGATGCACGCCTGGTCGCACTGCATGCGTATTTCAAACTCCATGACAAGCGCCTCAGGCAGCGTGGGATGACCCTGCTTCGGTTGTGGGAACAGTACATCCGCGACCATGAGCATGGTTATCACGTGAGTGCGTTCTATCGCCATCATCGGCTATGGAAGCGACGTGCGAAGCCGAGCATGCACATGGAGCACACAGCCGGCGATAAGATGTTTGTCGACTACACCGGCGTACGGCTGAAGGTGGTAGATCCTGAGAGCGGCGAGATCACACCCGTTGAGGTGTTTGTCGCGATCCTCGGCGCGAGCCAACTCACGTATGTCGAGGCCACGGCAAGCCAACGCGCCGAGGATTTCATTACGTGCTGTGAGCATGCCCTGCATTACTTCGGCGGCGCACCACAGGCCATTGTCCCTGACAATCTGAAATCTGCGGTGACAAAAAGTAATCGCTATGAGCCGCAGCTGAACGAGAACTTCGCAGCGTTTGCCGATCACTACGGCATGGCAGTACTGCCGGCCCGAGCATACAAGCCTAAAGACAAAGCGTTGGTGGAAGGTGCGGTGAAAATCACGTACAACAAAATCTTTGCGTCGCTGCCTGCGGAATTGCCCACCAGTCTCGAGCAACTGAATGCATCGATTCAGTCGCTGCTGATTGCGTACAACGGCAATGTATTCAAAGGGCGCAGCTACTCTCGACTGGATCAGTTTCTGGAGTTCGAGCTGGCGGTGTTGCAACCTTTACCACAGCAGCGCTTTGAAATGCGCCGCTCACGCGTGGTAACCGTGATGAAAAATGGTCACATCCATCTACAGATCGACAAGCACTATTACAGCGTACAGTATGCCTACATCAGTAAGAAGGTGCGTGTGATTTACAGCACATCGAACGTGGAGATCTTCTACAAGTACGAACTAATCGCCGCGCATGCACGCCAGCGTAAGGCACATAACTACACGACGGATGCAGCGCATCTGGCCAGCCAGCATCAAGCCATGTCCGAGTGGAGCGCCGACTTTTTTCTGGCCAAAGCCAAGCTGATCAGTCCTGAGGTCGAACAGTACATCGCTCAGGTGCTGATGAAAAAGCAACACCCCGAGCAGGCGTACAAGACCTGCCAGGGCATTCTATCCTTTGCTCCACGTGTTGGTCATCATCGGCTGTCGCAGGCCTGTCAGCGCGCGCACGCCTACGGTCTGTACCACTACCGCGCGATTGAAAGCATCCTCAACAAAGGTCTTGATCTACAGCCAGACGATGATCAGGAACAGCTCACGATGCCGACGCATGAAAACATTCGAGGCAAGGATTACTACCAACAGTCGACGGACTAACCACCTATCACGGAGGACATTGTATGAATGAACAGATCCTGGAGAAGATGAAGGCCATGAAATTGTACGGCATGGTGCGTGCATTTAATGGAAGCCTTGCATCGACACATGGGCAAGGCCAAACAGCGGATGAGCTTTTGGACATGCTCATCACATCAGAATGGGATGATCGGTCGCACCGCAAGCACGAACGCGGCGTCAAGAACGCACGCTTCCGTTACAAGGCTATGGTCGAGCAGATCAGCTTCAGCGGCACCAGAATGCAGAGCAAAAATCAGATCCTGCGATTGGCAGACTGCGGGTTTGTACAGAAGAAAGAGAACGTGCTGATCACGGGCAGCACGGGCATCGGCAAAAGCTACATCGCCTCTGCCATTGGCCACCAGGCTTGCTCATTCGGGTACCGCGTGTTGTACGAGCACAGTACAAAACTCTTTGCCCGCTTGAAGATGGCAAAGGCTGATGGATCCTATCTCAAGGAGCTGGTGCGCATGGAGAAGCAGGAACTGCTGATCATCGATGACTTCGGCATGCAACCGCTGGATGCACAGAGTCGCGCCATCCTGATGGAGATCATCGAAGACCGACACGGCAAACGCTCTACGTTATTCACCTCCCAAGTGCCTGTCAACAACTGGTACGAAGTCATCGGTGAACAAACCATCGCCGATGCTATCTTAGACCGCATCATTCACGACGCACATCGACTGGAACTTCAAGGTGATTCGATGCGCAAACGCAAAGAAACGCTTTCGCTGGAAATTCAAGAAATGACACCCTAACTATTCTGTAACTATCCACCGAATTCGATGCACGATTTTCACACCTATCTGCGGTTAACTTTCAGTGGTCAATTTGGCGCGTAATCCGGTGGTCAGTTTACGTGTAATCTCCACTTAATAGCTTGGAAGCATACATTCATCAGCATGGACACCTACCAGATGTACCAACTACTACTGAGGTCAAAAGGAACGGTGTTGAAGTTGTCGAAACAATGGTGACCTTATTAAGGAAAGTTGAAGAGCTGACTCTCTATGTGATCGACCTGAAGAAGGACAATGAAAAACTAAGGAAGGCGATTGGCGAATGAGAGACGAGTTATATCAGCTCGACAGTCGCAACATGTGCATATACTCCTGTTTTGATTAATGAAACTAGATCACCCATTCGCACTAGAAAGATGCATTTGCTCAGGTGAATTCTGAGGAGTAGTATTTCATGATGATCCGGCCACGTTTAGAGGTACAGAGAGTTAAGGGTAATTTCACCACTAGCGAAAGGAGTGTCGACGATGGCAACCAAGCGAACTCAAAAACGACAATAATCGTCCATCGGCCTAATTCATCGAATAACTAACTGTCGAGTCGACTATGGAAACATGTTCAACTGCATTCTTAAACTTTCCGTGGAGACCACATGCGTGGTTTGTTCTTGGCATAGTGGTTTTGACGTGCTACGGTTGTGGTGCATACACCCCTGTAAATCCTGATCCATGCGGACAAGCAAAGAGGGTGGAAGCGCAGTTCACAATTTATGAACCCGTTGGGGACTTGCACCCACGTACTGACACAATCCTTTGGACATCCATAGCCCATTTCAGTGCTGATGAGCATTATGATAAATATGAATGGCATATCGGTTTTGATAGCAGAATTCGGATGGATAGCTCCTTTAGTCTCAGATTCCCAGCCTCACAAGTTGAAGAAGGTGTGTCAATACCGATCACATTTATTGGGTCGAGGACTCCAAATCTCATGTGCTTCCCTGACGATGATGGGCTTGATACGATTACTAGACAACTTGTCGTGCTTTCACCGTACAACAGTCCAGTTTTAGGGTCCTATAAAGGGTGTCATCTCGATAATCCTGCGGACACATTTACGGTTGACATTTTTTGGCAGACTGAAGACTTCCTGACAATGAGGAATATCAACAGAGGGTGTATGGATACTGCTCAGTTTCGACTTTCTTCCGTGGTTTCAAAGGTGTTGGGTGCTACTTCAATGGAATTCGATGGTGAAGGTGGCTATGACAAAAGTGGTTGTAAGAACCCAAAGGGTACCCTCCTGCTAACTGAACATGGTAGAAAAGTTGAAATCGTATACGTGTATGACAAAGAGCGCATTCCAAAAACATTTGTTGGCTGGAGGAATTAATGAGACCCAAACAACAGAGTATTGTGACTTATCTCATACTTGGTTTTGCACTCGTTTCAGTTATCACAATTAGTCGTGCTCAAAATGCGGGTTCAGTTGTACAAATCCTGGTCATAAGCAAATGATGTTGTATAAGAGTCGAGTCATGAATTCCGGATCGGAGCAACTCAACTATTGTGAGGTAACTCAAATCGCCGCAATCGAATTGCGACGTCGCAAATTGTCGGTTAAATCTGTGGTGGTAAAATGTGTCACCGTCATTCTTAGTGTCATCATCTCCACGACTACAGTTGTTTGTAGCGGCGGGGTATCCGAGCAGGCCATTGGTACTAGCGACAGTAAGGGCTTTCCTATTCGCGACGGTGAGATACAAGAGATCGTCGACTCCCTTGAACGTATTGACATAACACTTTTAAACGGGTGGCAGCATCGTTATTCTGATACAGACAGTTCCCGATATACAATGTGGTATAGGTACAAAACAGTGTATGGTAAGTACGCGATACATAGAGATACAACAGTGGCATTGCCGTTTCCTGTTTCCTGGATCACTGATACTGTCCGCTTATTGGCAGAGAGCGGAAGCGTTATTTGTTCTCAAACTACTCCACACAGCGACGTCACGTTCATGTCCCAATATGTTCAGTTCGCGGGGCGTTGTCTAAATGTGATAGATGGGCTCTCACTGTACAGTGAAGCACAGTGCCCGATTCGATTGTTCCCAAATCCTTCTAGCGGAGACTTTGTACATATCGAATCTGCGATAGCCCTGATTCAACCAATAATAATATATTCAGCGATCGGTGAATCTGTGCTATCAGTGCCTGAATTTGGAACGGTAAATATTGGCAGTCTAGCAACTGGAACATACTACGCTCGAATCATTAGTTCGACTGGGACTGAAATAAGGCGCCTTATAGTGACGGAGTAGCTTTCTAGCCCCCCAATTACCTGTAGAAGGCCTCCTGATTGTAGATTCGAAATACAACGGAGTACACAATGGGAACACATCGCCGCTGGAGCAAGGAAACAAAGCTTGCGATCCTAGCAGAAGCAGAAGCAGAAGGTAACGGTATCGCGCAGACGAGCCGCAAGCATGGTATAGCGATGGTTACATGGACAATGTACATTCGTTAAAAGAACAGTACAGTGCAGATGTCTGTGTACTTATCATTGACGATAATTGGGCTTGTGGATACGCCAGAGCAATAAAGTCCTGCGCAAATGCGGCGTTCTGCGGTGTATTTTGGGACTGCGGAAGTGGATACTATTCTTTTTCTCATGAGATCGGTCACTTGTTTGGAGCTAGGCACAACTCGGACGCCACAATGGTGCCTTTCGCATACGGTCATGGCTACATCCGAACAACTGAAGGCTGGCGAACGATTATGGCTTATGACGAATTGGAGATTCCGGAGCATACTGACCCCTCTGCGCCGGAGCATACTGACCCCCTGTACCGGAGCATAGTGACCCCCCTCGAGTAGTGGGCGTCTGCCATACCGGCACATACTGACCCCCACCCTTGTATGGTGGGAGTTCAAGCGACAATCGGCTGATTTGTGGTCTCATTTATCAAGGAGACCACATGGCGGGCAAATTCATAGCCATGCACCAGCTACGCGAACTCATCCTACATTTTCAACGTGGTGTCTCGATCAAAGAGACCTGCCGTCGTTTGCGCATCAGTCGCAATACCGTGCGCCGGTACCGCCAGCAACTCGAGGCTCACGCCGAGATGCTCGATGAGCTCTTGGGCATGGAGCAGCCGGAACTGTACGCGTGGTTTCATCCCTCCGAACCTGCGGTGGTCGATGAGGGCCGCTATGTCGAGCTCCTGGCACGCGCGCCGTCCATCATGGCGGAATTGAAGCTGAAAGGCGTGACCCGCTATCTGTTGTGGCTGGAGTATCGGCAGGAGTGCGAGGACGGGTATGGATATAGTCAGTTCTGTTACTATCTGCGCAAGGCAGCAAAGCAGTCTGTCGTATCGATGGTGCAGCATTATGCGCCCGGCGAAGTGATCTTCATTGATTTCGCCGGTCACACGATGGATGTGACGGATGCTCACACAGGTGAGACGAGCCCGAGACAGATCTTTCTTGCCACAGCAGGACATAGTCACCTGACGTTTGCCTTGGCCGTCCCACGGCAGACCGTATCATGTCTGGTGGCTGCCATCGAAGCGGCGTTTGCATTCTTCGGAGGGACGCCGCAGGGATTGGTATGCGACAATCTCAAGTCTGCGGTCATCACACCGGACCGTTACGAGCCGAAGCTCCATGCGGTGCTGAACGATCTTGCTGCACATTACGACGTGACGCTGATGCCTGCGCGTGTGCGTAAGCCGCAGGACAAGTCTCGCGTAGAAGCAAGCGTCAAGTTCTTCTACCAGCGTGTAAAGGCTCCGCTGCGCAACCGCGTTTTTCACAGCGAGCACGAGCTCAACGCTGCCATTGCCGAACACATGACGACGAGTAACAACACACCGATGCAGCGTACGGGTGTGTCGCGTCGTGAACACTTTGAGAAGATGGAACGTGCACACCTGAGTCCATTACCCACAGAGAAGTTTGCACTGAAGTGGCGCAAGCGTCTGATGGTGCAAACGAACTATCACATCTGGCTGAGTACCGACAGAACCTATTACTCGGTACCCCACACCCATGTCGGCAGCCGTGTCGATGTCATCTACACCGCCACGCTGGTCAGCATCTACGCTCAGGGCAAGCTGGTGGCCACGCATCGTCGTACCCACGTACCAGGCTCGTACTGCACGAAGAAGGAGCACATGACACCACCACACAGGGAAATGCTGAACCGACACGTGGAGCATTATCTGCATTGGGCAGAAGCCACCACATCACAGGAAATCTACGCCGTGGTTGCGCGCATCCTGCATGCACGACGCTTTGTGCAGCAGTCCTACAAAAGCTGCGACGGTGTCAAGGCACTCCATCGCAAGTACGGCAAGGATGCCCTACAACGTGCGTGCAGCGTTGCTTTGGAAGTCGACCGTTGCACGTACGGATTCCTGCGTGAGTATCTACAGACGCATCCCGATACGGATACCATCGCAGAGCACCTTCCCTCTGTACCGAAACACGACAACATTCGTGGTCCAGCCTATTATCACTGACCCTGTACCATCCACCGCCGTGCGAACCGCTCGCATGGCACTCCATTCATCAATGAAAAGGTGACCTATGATCATCAATGATCAACTAACGTTGTTGCGCCTGCATGGCATGCAACGTACCTGGCAAGCACTGACCGAGACACGACAACATCTCGACATCTCCTTCTGTGATGGCCTGGAGATGCTACTCCAGGCCGAAGATGCCGAGCGCGATAACCGCCGCTCCGATCGATTGCTCAAGCAGGCTGGGTTTCGCTACCAAGCCAGTCTTGAAGAACTCAACTACGCGTCTGTCCGTGCACTCGACAAACAACTGGTGGCGCAACTGGCAACCGGTGACTATATCCGCTCCGGTACCTCGGTGCTGATCACGGGTTCCACGGGCTGCGGCAAAAGCTATCTCGCATGTGCACTGGGCTACAGCGCATGTGCACATGGACACCGTGTTGCGTACTTCAACATGCAGAAGCTGCTCATGCGTTGCAAGATCGCGCGAGCCGAGGGGCAGTCATCAAAATTCTTCGATAGCATCCGGCGCAAAGACCTGCTCATCATCGATGACTTCGGTCTTGTGCCGGTGGAGGCACAACATCGCATCGACCTGATGGAGATCATTGAGGACCGACACGGTCGTGCTGCGACAATCATTGCAAGTCAACTACCTGTGTCGACATGGTTCGAAGTCATTGGAGAAGAGTCCATTGCCGATGCCATCCTTGATCGACTCGTACACACATCGCACCGCATTGAACTCAAAGGCGACTCGTTAAGAAAGAAACGGTAATTTTGTCATACATCAGTACCGCCTGATATCCGCTGATTGACGAGGGGGTCAACATGCGCCGGTACGGGGGGTCAGCATCGCCGGAATTTCCACGAATCGCCATCGTGCTGCACACGATTGCTTTATTGGTCGAATCCGAACATTAATTACGGAGGAATTCCCATGGGTACGAGTAGTGTCCACGACAACGTGCGCGTACTCAATGAAGGTATCGAAAACATGATGACTTTCCGTCCTGGCTCAGGAACAAGAACTATTGTACAGGCCTCGATCACGGAGGCCGCGGGTATTCTTTATCACACCACTGCATCTCAAACCAGTGGCGCGGTAGTCGTCGATGACACAAGATCTTCGACCACCGCTACCAGTATGATAGTGCAGGTCGTATGTCCATGCAGTTCGCCCGAGGTAGTGGAGATTCCGATAGCTACCAATACGACCCTGTCGGTCGGCTGACATCGTGGAACCGTGTAACGACGGGTGCGCCCGGGGACGCAACACTGGAGACCTACGAGTATGATCGCATTGGCAATCGGACAGATCACCACATTGTGGAGACAGAAAATTCATTCCCTTCCTATACAAGTCACAGGACGTATCAGTTCGATTACACAGGCAGCCACTCATGGAAGAATCATCTCCATGCCGTCACCGACGGTCTGCACATGTCCGATGTGATGACTTACAATTCAAACGGTGCAATGATTACGCGTCAAACGCTTGATACGAATCTTGCCCACACGATTGTCCGTGAGCGCCTTGAGACCTACGCATACAATGCACTTGGATTGATAGAAAAGTTTACGCTGCGTTCACAGCAAGGCAAGGTATCTGCGGATGATAATTGTGACCTAGATGCCTCGTACGCGCCCCTTAACGAATGGCGTTACCGATTTTCTCCCATGGCGGAACGGGAGCAGAAGCGGCAGTATGTGAATTTCAATGACTCGAATGCCCTTGCCTGGACCTACTACATGCTTGGCGCAGACGCGGGCCAACTCAGCACGTGGCACGGCATCGAGGGAGATCACTGCGCGCAGACAAACACCGTCTGGTTGTGGCCGGTAGAGCGCAACGGTTATGGACCGGCACATACACGCATTATTGTCCGTCAGGATGGTTCGCGCGAGTTCGTCATCGCAGACCACCTCGGCAGCACACGTGTCGTCGTCAATGACGCTAAGGAACGACTGGAAGAGTATGATTACAGACCGTTCGGTGAACCTATCGCACATGCTGGTTCGGCAGCTCGAACGGATTACATTGGACGGGAAACGGACACGGAAAGCGATTTGGGGTCGTACGGATTGCGGATGTATTCGAGCGAGTACGGGCGATTCACAAGTTCCGATCCACTTTGGATGAAATACATGCCTCTGACACCATACAATTACTGTGCTGGTAATCCGCTACTGTTCAGGGATCCCACTGGAACAGAAATTTGGATAAAGACCGACGACGACGGAAAACAGGTTTATGTGAGATTTGATGGAGTGAATCTGGTTGGAGAGGACGGTAAGATATATGAGCCTAAGGAAGAAAGATTAAAGGAACTGTTAGGTGTACTTCGCAAGTTGATGGAGACGGGAGAAAGAAACGTAATAGCGATGATGAACTATCTTCTCAAGCCGGACGTCCCGACGACCCTGATCGAGGTCACATCATTGAATGATGGATCAGAAACGCGGCCCCTCAATGATCCGACAGAAGCTTATAACAACTGTCCTACAGAAGCACAAGTCGTATGGGATCAGGATGGAGACGAGGCTCAAGGTCAGAACAATACTATGCTAGTTGTTTGGCATGAATTAGTACATGCTTGGCATCTGGTAACGGGAACTCGTAACAATGATGGTGGCAATGAGATTCAGGGTGTTGTGGGAGAGAATATGCTCAGGCATAATTTAGGCTTGCCTATGAGACTGGATTATGGTCTCATAAAATTTGAATGGAAACAGGTCGTACCATGGTGGGTTCCAAAATGATAAATACCATGATCATCGTAACGGCTCTACTTTTGGTCATGCGCCTATATACTTTTGGTGGCGAAGTGCAGACCGCTGGTAAGAGGTGCGCGCCATGTCAGGATTCAGCGTACTTTACATTTATAGAGACGGAAGCACTTTCAACCAGTCCTTCCATCGTAGGAATTGTAATCCGCCGAAACGATTCACTATATGTGGTCGATGGAGAGGTCGAAGCGCTTATTCGAAGTCTAGACAAGGCTTACTCGACCAATGGTTATCAGCGAGGCTTTGATGCGATTATGGACACTATCCAAAATTCTCTGTTAACGGCGGAGCCTATTCAAGTGCCGTCAGATTACATTGCCCGTCATCTTCGAATCCATACACTTGCTGTGATTAAGTCTCATCCTTCTTCAACTATGCCGCTGGAAACATTGTTGGCCGGGTCTTTTTCAGATGACCATTTCTGCATAGATCATAAGCTCATCCCCATAGAAGTATCGGTGATTGTTTGGAGGATGAGTCAAGCCAGGATTCCTCTGATATTGCATCATCAACTTGGCTGTTATAAATACCGACTAAGAGGATGTGCTGGCTAGAAAACGAGCGTTGTTAACACTTGATGCAAACATCGCCCATACAATTGTCCGTGAGTACCTTCAGACATATGCCTACGATGCTCTTGGTTTGATAGAAAAGTTTACTCTGCGTTCAAATAAAGGCAAGGTATCGGGAGATGAGGAATGTGATCTTGACACATCGCTCGCGCCCCTAAACGAATGGCGATACGGGTTTTCTTCAATGGCCGAGCGTGAACCGAAACGCCTGCACGTAAATTTCAACGACTCGAAACGTTCGATTGTAACTAATACCTGCTAAGCGCTGCCGCACAACAGCTAAGCACATGGCACGGCATCGAGGGTGATCACTGTGCGCAGACAAACCCCGTCTGATTGTGGCCAGTCGAGCGCAGCGGATATGGTCCAGCATATACTCGCATTATCGTCCGCCAGAACGGTTCGCGCGAGTTTGTAATCGCAGATCACCTCGGCAGCACACGTGTCGTCATCAATGACGCTAAGGAACGACTGGAAGAGTATGATTACAGACCGTTCGGTGAACCTATCGCACATGCTGGTTCGGCAGCTCGAACGGATTACATTGGACGGGAAACGGACACGGAAAGCGATTTGGGCTCCTACGGTGTGCGCATGTATTCGAGCGAGTATGGTAGGTTCATGAGTATCGACCCTTTATGGTCGCAATACTCTAGTGTATCTCCCTATCACTACTGCCTGAATCAACCTCTAACACAGCTGGATCCTAGTGGGTTGATGAGTGCTGTATACGATGAGGATGGGAATTTACTCGGTACCGACAATCAAGGTCTTCAAGGAAAGCCAATTGTGATGAGAAAGCAGTTTTTCATTCAAGGAATGAATCACGATGATGCGCTAGCGCTGGATTTAGGAGACGCTGGCTTAAACGATGATGTGGCAAGAGCGAGGAGGAAAGGAGTGTTGCTAGTCTAGTCTCAAGACCGGACTACGATGGTCACCTTACGCTTGAAGAAGCGAACAAGTGGTGGAGGGAGAATTCTGGCGCGGCCTTGTTTGTGGATTTAGCCAAAATTGATTTTACTTCCACTACATCCTCAATGATCGATGAGAATGGATTGGTAAACTTGTTCACAACCCAGTCGATAGTTTCGATGATTACCAATGAAGCCGCTCTAGTCTATGGCTCAATGCGTGTCCATGTGGACGCCGGTGGCACAATCACACATCGGCCCGGATACTCTGACATATATAATTTCGATCAAAAGGTGAGCTGGCATCCTAAGCAATGGCTACGCAATAGTTTGACACGATGGGGTAAATTGATTGCTGGATCAGGAACATCGTATCATATCTATTTTTACGGTAGTAACCATGTCAAACTATGGCAACCCATGAAATGAAGTCTTTGATATTCATCACGTTCGTGTCCACCCTATTTGGATGTCTCATACTCGGATCCTGTAATCTTAGTGATGAAATTCGGTCGGTTCATGGGGGCTGGAAGTTCTATGACGAGGGTGACAGCAACTGTGTAATCCTCAAAGGAGAAAAATTCATTCCGTGCCAGATACTTAAGTACGGCTATGATGATGATTATATTATCGCCACACAGAGACCCACAGCGACTTGTTTTAATGGAGTAGATACAAACCATTATCCTATAGGCAGCAACGGTGTGTACTACTGGATCATCGTTCAAGCGACTGACAGTTTAATAGGCCCCCTTACGCAAAAGGAGTTTGAGGCTGCGCGAATCCGCATGCAGATACCCACTGATCTTGAACTTAGGTCGCTGTATTGATTGGAGAGACTATGAGCACGGTCGTTTTCTTTATCGTCCCTCAGGATGGTCCGCGCAAGTTTGTCATCGCAGTCCACCTCGGCAGCACGCGTGTGGTGATCAAAAATGCTAAGGAACGTCAGGAAGAATATGATTAAGAACTGTTTAAATTAGTCGCCAACGTGCGCAACGCATGTGTTTCGTCTGTATACAGTACCACTTTCCGCCGATGCGATGCCTTTTCTGACGTGGTTTGTGTGCGTTTCTTCCATTTTTCGTTCGATAACCCACAAATTCATAGCCCGTTGCGTGCGTATTGGTCCTGAAATGCGGTTTTTCACCCTCTGATTGCATACCATTTTCCTACTGGTTGCATGTTTACTTCGTGTTCATTTCATGTTTTTTTCATGTTTGATTCATGTGATTTGGCCGGCATTCATCAATACTTTGCCGCCAAATGCGGGAGTTAAGGGTGTTTTTGTCCCGTTTATCTGCCTGTATTGTCTGATACTATCAAATGCTGTTAGTTACGATGGCGCACGCGCAACTACTGCTATCCATTAGCAGCTACTATTAGCTGCCATCCTGCCGTTACGCATTGTCACGCCTGTGTGATGTATGCTTCGAGGCTCTTACTTGTAATCATGGAGCGATTGCGCACCTTGATTTGAGTAAGAGCGCCATCGTCAACAAGGCGAAGTACGGTTGATCGTGACACATTGAGTGCTGCCATTGCTTCGGATATTGAAAGTAACGGTGATGGTGCAGCTGACTCGTTAGGGGTTGAAGGCGACTTTGGGCTACTGGCAGCTATCGGATTTGGATCTGTTGGTGCTTCTTGATGACCGTTCTCATGGGTGAGTTCTGAAACTCTCGGCGCCATAGTTTCTGCCAATATGTCGCAGTATTGCGTGTGCATTGCATGCATGATAGAATGGACCATCATCTTAAATGCTGACGGTTCTATGTGTGATACGAGGACCGACAATTGATCGGTAAGTTCTATGTCCAACAGGCGACCACGTAAGTAAGCAATCTGACGTCTGCTCCCCATTGGAATGTCGCCAAGGTCATCGATAGCCCTGCGCATTACATCGATTCCCAATTCCTCAAGCTTCTTCCCTTTATGTGAAGGCAGCAGGGGCTCGTTGTTGATCTCATTAAACGTTGCTTCCCCAGCCGTCACGATTGGATGAGCGAGCAGTTCGTTAATTAACGGACCGAATGTTTCTGTGAGCGCCGACATGAACGGCTCGTCATCCTTGTAAAACATCATTCCCGAAAAGATTGTTGTCTGGTCTATGACATTAGAGTCCATTCCTAGTCGCCGATTCAAATTTCTAATTGATCGAAGAGTGCCGCTAACACCGTGCATGTGAAAGCGCTCACGCATGGCGCTGAAGTTTGCTAATAACTCAGGACGCGACAGATCTGTAAAAACAGCTTCAATGGTTTCTGGTAGTGAGACTGCGGCAACTTGCTGGCGACGTGAACATTCTTGTTTTAGAAACTCAAGCCGTTTCTTACTGCTACTCCCTGACCCAATCATTGCGACTTCATGCGCGAGTATCTCCTGAGCCTCCGACCATGCGATTGGATGCAGCAGATAGAGTTCGTTTGAATTGAGGGTCGATCTCATAGTTGCTCCCACGCTCGACAGATGATGTCGCGAATGCCGTCGTTATCGAATTTCACGTAATGCTTTTGCTGGATGGTACTGGCGGCATGTCCAGTCACCGCGTTGATGACGGCTTCGGGAACGCCGAACCGTAACGATGTCGTGACGAAGGTTCTGCGAGCTACCTGTGTTGTTACTAACTGGTGGCGAGGAGAAAGTTGTTCGCGACGTTTGCCACTTACATAATGCGAGACTGCTACAGACTGATCCATGCTCACGAGGGCAGCAACTTCCTTGATGTATTTGTTTTGTTTAACATCAGATGGAAACTCAATGATGCGCGACGGATAACGTTCAAGAAGTCTAATGAGTGGTTGCGTAATAGGCACAATACAGGCCGTATCGGTTTTCTCTGACACGTACTGTATTAAGCCAATGGAGTCGTCGAAGTGACGCGGCTCCAATTGGATGAGATCGCCGTAGCGCATGCCAGTATAACACTGCAACAGAAAGATGTCGCGTGTTCGTGCGAGGCGCGGTGCGTGTGATAGGTCAAGATCGCGAAAGCGCCGTAGCTCGTCTACAGTTAGTGCGATGGTGTCGCCAGTGCGCTTATCGCGGTAAAATGTCTCGTACGTCAACGTGTTATGAAGTGCTTTCAGTCGTGCCCACTTCATGAATGTCTTTAATACCTTGATGTGGTTGCCAGCAGAAGCGTCGGTCAGACCCACATGTTTAGCCAACCAGTTGCAATAGCTGCCGTAAAAATCTTCGTCGATGGAATCGTATTCCAGCGGACGTTTTTCAAATACGGACCACTCAAGTAGTGAAGACAGGGTCCGTTTGTAGAGTTGAAGTGTTCTTATGCTCGGTCGTTGCGTTGTTATCATCCCCGACTTTGAACGCAGGGTGTAGGTGTCGATGAATCGATTGAAGTCCTGTTCGAAATTCGTATTGCCAGCAACGGGCTGTTGTGCTGGGGGTGGAGATAGAAAGGCGACAATACTTTGCTTGAATTCAGCAAGGTCGGTTTGCGTAACGACGTGGCCTCGATCGCCAAACTTCGTGCTGTCAAACAGTGTTCGCACGAACTCGAGTATTGCGTTGAGTCTGCGCCGATCTACGTTGACCGTGGGTGAGGTAGCTCGCGGTTCCTGCTTTGGCGCATTCCAATGCTTCGGTGACATTGCAACACCCGTCCCGAAGCGAAAACGCTGTCCGTGAAAGGCGACATTCAGCATGATCGCGCTGCGCTCTTCTGTCGGTTTGTCGAGATAGAACGATGTTCGCATAAAAAAACCGTCAGTAAGTGATCTTTGGTGCTCCGAAACTTACGAAGCACTGACCGATTTACTGACGGTTTTATGTTACTTGCTGAAACGCCGGGAAACGCGCCAAGAATGTTTCTGGTTGTAACATCTTGTTTTTACAGAGACTTATGTCTTTTTCTGTTTCAGCGTGTTTCTGCGTGTTTCAATTTCTGTGCTCCCTCGGGGACTCGAACCCCGGGCCCTCTGATTAAGAGTCAGATGCTCTAACCAGCTGAGCTAAGGAAGCGGGCAAATTTACGGAGTTGGGACCAAACTGCCGAGCACCAAATGTGCAGCTCCGCAGATGCTTGCGAATGCTGTGTTGGTTTGTTCGGATGTTAATACTGCTTCGCTGTGAAACTTCTGAAGACACCTACGGCGCTAACGATTGCCCAGACGCCTTCGAGTAGTATGAAGCCATACTGGACATCAATGATTGCGACGATCGTGAGTACAGTTGAGCCAACGAAATTCAACGACGTGTACAGTATGTCTGTGGAGTTCATTCGTTTGAATTGAAGCGCAACAAATGGGACAAGACAACACAGCGCGCCAACGACGGAAATAATCTGAAGTATCATGAAGCAATCATACACCAAATAATTGACCCCAGTCGTAGCAATCGAGAGGGGTGCGAGTGTCGCGCGGGTGTTCTTCTAACGCGGAGCGCGGAGCGCGAACGTGACTTTGTCACGCGTAACCAACATGAGGGCACGGACGATGGCCTTGCGGTTTCCCGATCGGAGTTCGGCCCACCAGATGGGGAGGTGGCCTGCGTGCTTTTCGCGCTCGATGGTGAAGCCGAAGGACTTCAATGTCTTGCGGAGCGAGGCTTCGGTGTAGGTGTGCGGGTGGCCCGGGTCGAGAACGAAGCGCTCCATGAGCCAACGGACAGCGTAACCCCAGAAACTGTAAACATGCTGACGAAAGTAGACCTGTCCTCCGGGCTTGATAACACGCTTCATCTCGGCGATGATCTGCAATGGTTCTTGACCGTGGTCGAGGACGTTGTCCATGATGACAAGGTCGAAACGACTATCTGGGAACGGTAACTCCTCGCCACGTGCCGTGTAGTAGTGCGTGCGAGGGTCGCGCGCTGCTACGAACTCGGGGACCGTTGAATAAAACGATACGAGTGGATCGATGGCGTGTTTGTCGTCGCTGTCGAGATCGGTAACTGTGCCAGCCGGACCGCATCCGATTTCGAGGATGGCTGTTGTCTTGGTTACTGTGCCTGGCGGCATGAATTCGTTTACTTCTCTCGAATACGTCTTAAAGTAATTGAGGTCGAGAACTGCTTTGCGATTGTCCCACCACGACTTCTCATACTTCTGCGCCTTTTCCCATCTGCTTCTGTCTGTCATTGTAATTCTTTTCTATTGTGACTCTAAGATGCTGCGATGAACCATTGTTATCAGCGGAACAGATTCAACAGGATGCCATCGTTCGCAGCAAACGATGCGGCAAAGACGAGGGAGATGATGGCCATGAGTTTAATAAGAATGTTTAACGACGGGCCCGATGTGTCTTTGAACGGATCGCCAACAGTGTCGCCTACAACAGCAGCCTTGTGTGTGTCAGAACCCTTGCCGCCATGCACACCAGTTTCGATGTACTTCTTTGCATTGTCCCAGGCACCACCAGAGTTGGCCATCGAGATTGCAAGCATTACACCAACGATCAGGGCACCGATAAGCAAGCCAGCAAGCATCTGCACACCGAACAAGAAACCAACAAGAAGTGGTGTAAGAATTACAAGCAGTCCCGGTGGAATCATTTCGCGAATGGAGGCCTTGGTCGAGATGTCTACGCATTTCGCGTAATCCGGACGTCCTGTGCCTTCCATGATGCCAGGAATGGTGCGAAACTGACGTCGCACTTCTTCGATCATGTCGAACGCCGCTTTGCCTACGCTCTTCATGGTCATAGCGGAGAATGCAAATGGTAAGGCGCCGCCTACCAGAAGACCGCTTAACACCAAAGGCTCGGTTATGTTCAGGCTAAGGGTCTTGCCCTGCTCGGCCATGACGTGTCCTGCGCGCGTTAGGAACGCGCTTGTGAGTGCGAGGGAGGTAAGAGCTGCTGAACCGATTGCAAAGCCCTTACCGATCGCTGCTGTCGTGTTGCCTGCCGCGTCGAGTGCGTCTGTGCGTTTGCGAATGTCCGCACCCATGTGAGCCATCTCAGCAATGCCGCCTGCATTGTCTGATGTCGGACCGTATGCATCGATCGTTAGACCAACAGCAATCGTTCCGAGCATTCCAATAGCTGTAAGCGCAATGCCGTACATGCCTGCTGCCATGTAACCAGCAACAACACTAATTGCAATGAGAAGCATTGGCAATACAGCGGAGTTGTAACCAAGGGCGAGTCCGTAGATGATGCCAGTTGCAGCACCGGTCTTCGATGCATCGGCGACTTCACGTACGGGCTTGAATCGGTGTGATGTGTAGTATTCTGTAAGCAGACCAATGAGAAGCCCCGCGATGAGTCCGGACGCAAGCGCAATAAACACACGCATACCTGTGACTTCAATCGCACCCATCATGAACGTGGTATCGCCGAATGCCCAGTTCGTAACAGGGTAGAGAGCAGCGAGCATTAGTAGCGTCGAGATAACAAGAGCCCCTTTGAGAGCCCCTTCAACTTTTTCTTCCGACTTCGCACGAACAAAAAAGAGCGAGACGATCGAGGCAAGAATGCCTACGCCGTTCACAAGCATTGGGAAGAGCAGGATGCTCAAGTTGCGTGCTTCGTCGGGCGTGGCCACGTAGGCTGCAGCGCCGATTACAAGTGCAGCACATGTCGATTCTGCAACCGAGCCGAACAAGTCGGCACCCATGCCTGCAATGTCTCCGACGTTATCACCGACGTTGTCTGCAATTACTGCAGGGTTACGCGGATCGTCTTCTGGAATGCCTGCTTCTACTTTACCAACAAGGTCAGCACCAACATCTGCGGCCTTCGTGTAGATGCCACCACCAACACGTGCGAAGAGTGCAACAGCAGAGCCGCCGAGGCCGAAGCCAGCGAGGATTTCCATCTGCAGCTCGCGTGTCATTCCATTCATACCCATTGGCATGAGAGCATCGATGCCGAGCCATACGAGCATCATGCCGATAACGGCAAGTCCGGTTAGGCCGAAGCCCATTACGCTGCCCGTGTTGAATGCAACAGAGAATGCGCGTTCGAGCGAGATGCGGGCGGCGGCGGCGGTACGGACGTTACCCTTAGTGGCAATCTTCATTCCAATGAAGCCAGCCAGAACTGAGGTGGTTGCGCCGATGATGAATGCTGCGGCCGTATACATGCCATTGTGCACGGTAGCCACAATAACAACAGCAAAGAGAATCATAAATATGCTTAGTACACGGTATTCGCGACTAAGGAAGGCCATTGCGCCTTCGGCAATTGCAGATGAAATCTCGTTGAGTTTCGTTAGCTCCTGCGCAGAAGCCGCTCCGTCTTCGACCTTGACGGCCAGAACACGTTGACGGTAGAATGCAGCGACGATGAGCGACAGGGCTCCAAGACCAAGGATTAGACCGACAATCATGCAGAACCTTTCGTTTTAGTAAATTCGCACCCCACCAAGGGACTCTTAGCTCAGTTGGTTAGAGCGCTACGTTGACATCGTAGAGGTCGCTGGTTCGAATCCAGTAGGGTCCACAAGTAGAGTTACTTCGACTTCATTTCGGTAAGTGTGAGCGACTTTGGACGGACGATAGGGGCGCCCATCATGCGATTCACGACCATCTGCGAGCAGAGTCCGATCGCACGCGACACACCAAACATTACCGTATAGAAGTCGAACTCTTTCATGCCGAATGCATAGAGCAGAGAGCCCGAATACGCATCGACATTTGGCCATGGGTTCTTGGCCTTGCCTTGTTCGACAAGTACTTCTGGCACAACCTTAAAGATGCGTTGCACAATGGCCACGTTGTCGTCTACGATGCCGTGGCTCACCGCAAACTCATGGAATGCAGTAAAGCGTGGGTCGACAACGCGCAACACGGCGTGTCCGTAACCCGGAATAACCTGACCGTTCTTCAGACGCTCCCATGTGTAGGCGCGAATCTCGTCTTCGCTTGGTACACCGTTGAATTTTTCTTTTACATCGAGAATAAAGCGTAGGCATTCCTGATTTGCAAGGCCATGAAGAGGTCCGGCAAGGCCGCCCATTGCCGCCGACACGCTGTAATACGCGTCGCTGAGAGCAGAGCTGACAACGTATGACGTCATGGCGCTTACGTTGCCGCCTTCGTGGTCGCTATGTAACACCAGATACAAACGCAGCAGATCTTTCCACTCTTTAGAATCGCTCACGCCAAGCATGTGCGCAAAGTTGTTCGACAGATCCTGATCGTCTGTAAGAGGAGCAATAACGTCGCCCTTGTCAAAGCGAATGCGATACACTGCTGCAGCTATGCCGGGCATCGAAGCAATGAGCCTTACAGCGTCATTTACCATCGATTGCCACAAAGCGTCCTTGCCAGCCCCCTTGTCGTACGCAGCTCGGAACGCAGACTCTTTTTCCATAGCTAGCAGACCGACACTTAGCATGGCCATAGGATGTGCATCCTTGGGCATCGCCTTTAATGTGTCTACCACATACTGCGGAATGGCATAGAATTTCGCGAACTCTGATTGTAATGCGTCGAGCTCTTCGGCAGTCGCACGACGTCCGGTGACCAGCAGCCAGAACGTCTCTTCTGGTGTGATATTCGTCAGCTCCATGATAGGAATGTTGCGAATACGAAGGCCTTCGTCAGCCGAAACACTCGATGTGTCGCAGATAAGTGCAGGGACGCCACGCATTCCACCGAGTACTTGCTCGATGGTAACTGAGCCCAACACCGTCTCTCCGCGTTCCTTGAGAAGGGCTCCACGAGTGGTGCGAAGCGACTCGGCTTGCTCTTGTAATGCTTTGTGCAGGATGCTCATTGTATATCTCCGGTGCCGAAATAGCCTGCAAAACTACGAACACCATAGTTTAGCAGTAACATCTGGATTGAACAATGACAACGAATAAAATCGGCGTGATCATCAGCCACGAGTATTTGTCGCGTGTAAAGGCTAAGTGGTTCCTGCTTACGACCCTTCTGGCGCCCCTTGCCCTGGTTGTTATGGTGATGATTCCGGTGCTCGCAGCGGTGCTTGCAGGCGATGGGAACGAAGGCAAGGTTGCGGTGATGGATCGGACGGGAATTCTGGCTGATAAGGTCGTGAATACCGACACGTCGGTCTACATCCACGCTGGCAGTGCTACCGAAGCGCAACTCAAGGAAAAGGTCAAGGGCATGGTGTTACAGGCCTACGTGGTAATTCCGGCCGATGTGCTCGATAGCGGACGTGTTCTAATGTACTCGCGGGGTGGATCGGGCTTTTCGTTCGAAAAAAGCGTTTCACGCACTATCGAGCCATTTGTAGTAAAGGCCAGACTGCTCAGAGCCGGCACCGACACAAGCGTAATTAGGCTTGTCGAGGACGGCATTGCTGTGCAGTCGCTTAAGATTACCGAACAAGGACTCGAAGAGGATAGATCTGGAGCTTCTGCTGCTATTGGTTACGGCGCTGGCATTGTTATCTATATGCTCATCTTCCTGTATGGCTCTATGGTAATGCGAGGTGTAGTAGAAGAGAAGGCTAATCGCATTGTCGAGGTGCTGGCATCCTCGGCACGTCCGTTCCAGATTATGATGGGCAAGGTAATTGGAATCGGACTTGTTGGGCTTACACAACTAACGTTGTGGTTCATACTCGGAACGGTTGCCTTGTTGGCTCTTGCTACACTCATCCCTGGCACGAGCAGTGCCGACACTGTGGCACAACTTCAGCAAATGCAACAGATGCAGCAACAGATGCCAATGGCAACGCCTGCTCAGGGCATGCAGATCGGTGAAGTCTCATTGCCATCAATACCACCGTTGTTCTTTGTTCTCTTTCTGTTTTACTTCCTTGTGGGCTACTTCATTTACGCTACGTTTTATGCCGCTGTCGGATCGGCAGTTGATCAGGAAGCCGATGCAAATTCTATAGCATTCCCAATCGCTCTGCCCGTAATTCTATGTCTACTGTTTATAGGTAACGTTCTTGCGTCGCCAAATGGCACGACAGCGGTTGTTTTATCGCTAATTCCGTTGTTCACACCAATCCTAATGACTGTGCGCATTGCCGCAACGGATGTGCCTGCCTGGCAGATACTTCTTTCAATCGTTCTTACAACAGGCACCTTCTTTGGTGCAGTGTGGGTTGCATCGCGCATCTACCGTATAGGAATTCTCTCCTACGGCAAGGCACCTACCTTCAAACAGATCTTCAAGTGGATTCGGTTCAACGCTTAGCGGGTAATGACAAGGGGCAACGAAAGGGGCTGTCCATTTTCAACCACACGAACAGTATAAGAACCATTTGCAAGCTCTGCGACAGAAAATGTCGATGTGGTCGTATTCGCATCGATAACCTTTGTTATTAACGTGCGACCGATCGAATCGACAATTGAAATGTAGGCGGGTGCACTCGACATCGAGCGTTGTAGTGTGCATGCATCGTCAGCAGGGTTGGGCGATAGGCTTATCGAGCGAGGGTTGACGCCATCGGCGTCGTCTACATTTACTGTCTTTTCGATCTGGACCAGAGAACGCAGTTTCGTGCCCGCGTTAATACCGCTGACTTTCTGGGCTGTAAGCACGATACGTCCAGACACGTCGGACGTAAGCACCGTATCAATGTCTACACCGTTCACGTCGGTGTACTGCACGTTCACTGGTAGCGTTGTAAACACGGGGATTGTTGTGTCAGACACGTGTTGCACCTGCTGCAGCTCTACGTTCCAGTTTGCACCGGCGCGACGATAGGTCACAACTAGCTTGGCCCAGCCCTTTCCAAAGACCCATTCATTAAAAAATGACGTCAGGTCCTTGCCCGAAACCAATTCAAGGCTTGCCTTCATATCGGCAGTTGTTGCTGTGCTGTTGAAATGTGCTGTCAGGTAATTGCGGAGTCCGCCAAAGAAGGCGCTGTCGCCAAGATGCCACCGCAACATGCCTAACACGACGGCACCTTTCGAGTAAATCGTGACGGGATAGTTCGACGAAGGTGCTTTCCTCGGGAAGTCATACAGTGCGAAGACGCCTTCAGATTTACTTGTCGATTTTATATAATCGTTTACTTTACCGTTGACGTACGTAAGGTAACCCGGAAAACCGAACAGCTCCTCGCGCCACAGACACTCGCTGTACGTAGCGAAACTTTCAGTCAGCCATGCATGACGAAAGTCGAGTGGAGACACGAGGTCGCCAAACCATTGATGTGCGAGTTCGTGCAGTGCCACATCGTTAATGGTATCGCGACGTTGTATCAACGATACGGGGTATGAAATCATCGTCTGATGCTCCATAGCACCACGGAACGTTCCGCAGTATCCAATTTTCTCGAATGGGTACGGAATAAATCGTGATTCAAGCATCTGCACCATGCGTGGCAGCAGCTTGAAGGCAATACGCGCCGATGCCGAGTCGCGTGCAAGCGTGTATATCTCGATTGGTGTTGCACCTGCATTCGATTTCAACAGTACATACGGAGCAATAGAAAAGGTTAGCAAATACGTAGCGAATGGTTCGGCAGTTGTCCATTCAACAATGCGACGTCCGGCCACCACAGTATCACTCGTCCGTGCACCAACCGAAGCCGCGTCATAATTCGCAGGCACGTTAAACACCCCACGAAACATTGCTTTATCGGATGGATGGTCGTAGCAGGGCAGCCAGTGTTGCGTGGTGCTTACTTGTGGAGAAAAGAATCCCACGCCTAGGCCATAGAGCACCTGGTCTTCGAAATGGACGCCGCCCCATGGCTGCGAGCCCCCTTCATCGGTCATCGTCCCCGAATAATACATGGTAAGTGTATCGACGTCATCGATTTGCACCATGTGTCCCGCAGAAAAGCTGTAGTACTGCATCGTATCGGTACCTAGCAGTGGTTCCTTCTGCGTTCGTGGCGCAACGCGGAGTCCGCGCATGAAGGCCGAGTCGATGTTGCACGAAAGCAAATGCGCAAACACGGTAGGGGGCTCACTTAGCGTCGAAGGGGCTGTCCATCGCACCACCATCTTCACCACGCCCCGAATCTCTCTTGTGGGCACAGTATCGACATGAATGTCGGCGTCGTAGCTAAGCACATCGAAACGTTGCTGACGGAATTCCGTGGGCAGGCTAATCTGTTGTGAGGAGAGCATTGTAGGCAACGTCAACACGATTGCAACTGCAAGGAGCACAGACAGGTTCGAACATGAAACGTTCATTTGGAAGCGACTATGCTTGCGAGTTGATTTCATTCTTCAAAATACGAACACCACGAAATGCGGGACAAAAAAAGCCCGAAGCGTTTGCTCCGGGCTTTTTTAGGATTCGATAGATGCTACACGAGAATCGAGTAGCGTTGCCTCAGTGAATGAGGCGTTGGCTTAGCGAATGATGCTAAGTGGAAGGGCGAACGCTGCTGTGCCGTTGCTTACGTGAACCATAACCATGCCAGCTGGCAGTGATGTGAGATTCAGTTGTGCAGAAGCTTGACCAGCGTTTACTTCGATAACGTTTGTGAACAATACAACACCTTGCATGTCAACAACCTTTACGATGGCAGTACCAGTCGTAGCGGTGAAGGATACAACTGCTGTGCTTGTAGCAGGATTTGGATAGAGTCCGATATCCTTGCCAACGCGATCGACTGGAACTTCAACACCGGATACAACTGCATCGAGTCCGAACGATTGCTGCTGATCGATTCTTGCAAGGCCATCAACCGTTACGTTGAGTGTTGCGTTATCGAAGTCGAAGCGATTAACGTTCAGTACTGCGTCGCCAGTACCCATTGCTGTGAGTTCGTACATGCCGTCGTTTTCAGAGAATGCATAGTCGACGATTTCGCCGTTCACTGTTGCAACTATAAGAGCACCAATGATGCCATTCTGCTCAAGTTCTTGAACTTGGTCGTTGCTCTTCACAATACCTACTGGAGCGACGATACCACCGCGCTTGTCAAACACCCATCCGTGGATGCGACCGCGACCGTGTTCTTTTTTGATTTTAAGTAGACGAATGTCGTGCTCGATTGTAATCATAACTTCTGCTACTTCAATCTGTGTTGCATCCTGCCATTTGGCAGAAGCAGCTGCGCCTGTAACGTACCAACCTGGAACCAGTGGACGCTCGCCCGGTGTGCCTAGAACAACGTAGTTACCTGGGATCAGGTTTTCGAAAGCATAGTTGCCTTCTACATCTGTTTCTACGGTTGCTGACCATTTGCGTTCGAGTTCTTTATGGTCGTTGCTCTTCAAAAGGTAAGCTGTTACCTTGCCTTTTACACCGGCGCTAGACTCATGGTTTAGCAGACGACCGCTGAAGCCATTGTCGTAGTCTGGACGACGTTCGAGTGTGAAGTTGATACCATCTTGGTTTGCATCAAGCTTAATAAGCGTTGCTGCTGTTGCGTCGCCTGTTTCTTCCCAGTATTCGCCTTGATACAACGAGATTGTATTTGGTGAGCCAAGAGATTGTGCAAATGCTACGTATGGAATGCCTTCAGCAAGGCGTACTTCGTAGTAGCCTTCAGCATTTGTTTCTGCAAGGACATTCAAGAGGTTGTGTTCGATGTTCACATCTTCTTTTAGACGAGAAGAGAACTTCACAATTCCCTTGAGGCCGTTACCAGTTGCAGCGTCAGTGATACGTCCGCTTGCTACCCATGTCTTGACTTCTGGACGTGCTGCAACCGAGAAATTGACTTCCTGATTTTGGTCACATACAGCGTCGATCGTTTTTGCATCGGCGATTTCGTTTACATCTGCATACCATTCAGCGATAATGCCAGCACCTTCGATGCGCAGCTTGTACGTACCAGCAGTTACACGGAGAGTGTACATACCGTCGCGTAGCTCTGCCTTAACAACAGGTGTGTACCTATCATTTGTAGGATCGCCACCGGTGCGCCAGCCAACTACCACACCGTTTTTAACTGGGGTGTCTGTGCCGTCCAACGTCACTTTACCAGTGATTGTCACACAAGCTTCTGGCTTAGGATCTACTTCGCCCTTGATTTCAAGAACGTACATCTGATAGCCAGTTATTACTACGCCACCAACTTCAACACTTGCCTTGATTTTAATTTCATAGCGGCCACCTTTTGGTGTTTCCCACGTTACAAGACCAGTAGCAGCATCGATTGTCATGCCGTCTGGACCATGTACCAACTCGTACTTAATTGTGCCATCGGTATTCGACGTAGCTTTTGCTTCGTAACGATACGCCGCGCCTACTACGCCAACTTTACGTGGCTCGGTAGTAAACTTTACGATTTTATCGCCACCATTGTTCACATTAAGGTTTACAACCTTTATGCGTGTACGATCGCTCGTGCCATCGGCGTTAAACGCAACAACATAGAATGTGTAAATACCAGCCGCAAGGTTTTCGACCTTGAACGTGTACTTAGCGCGTGGCTCATTTGCACGAGCTTCTACCGTTCCAATTTTTTCGAAAGCTGCAGGGTCTTCGGTTTCGCCCTTCGCCATATACACATCAAAACCAGTAGCTAGGTCGCCATCTTGCGCCATGTACCAATAAAGAGTAACGATTTTATCGCCCGCTGGGGACGCACCAATTGCGGCGTTGAATTCGACTGCTGAGTGGGGAGCACCAGCAAACACCGCCGTAGAGCCAAGGATCAGCGTCAGAATGACGAGCCAGGCACGGGTCAAAGAATTAGCCGTTCGCATAAACAACCTCCAAATGAGACAATGAGATTAAGAATTCTTAGGGTAACCGAAGGCATAATACCGCTATCGCGGGCTTCGTTACACCTCAATTTCGATGCTGGCCAGACGGCGAGCACAGTATCCAAACGACCAGGTGTTGAATTAGATCTCCAGATCGATGATGCCGTAGACCTGGTCTTGCCGAACCCCAGGAATGAAGAGGTTCTTGTTGGCAATCATGGAGAGTGTAAGCGTGACTTTACGCTTCTCGCCCGCTACACGCGGGTGTTCGGCCACGATCATTGCTACCGTATTCGCTACATCGTCAGCACTGGCCTGTTCAATGGTTCCGTTGATGTTAGAAAACATCGTGGCTCTACTGCCCTTGAGCAACTCAACAAGCCCACTACTTGGGAACGAGTCGACTCGAATTCTGAACTCCACAAGGACTGGTGCGGGTGCTCCAGCAGAGGTATCACGGAAGTGTTCCATGCTGAAGTCGAGCCAGAACGCCATTGGCGACACCGTTGTGTCCACAAGAATCGACGGGCCTCCCTTGAATTTGAACGTTCCTGTAGCGGTTGTAAAGGTCGGATTGATGCTCACCGGAGCAACCTTCGCGGCAGGCGTCAGAGGCGTCACCTTGCGTGGCGTGTCGGTGTCCAACGGCGACGTACACGACGATACCATCAAGGCCAGAAGTGGAGAAATAAGAAGTGCTAGAAAGGGAGAATTCTGAAGAGTTTTCATGTGCGTCGTGTTGTGTCTGCGGTTAAGTGCTTTTTGGTGTGTGTGACGTGTCTCTGTAGTTAGCGCACTGGGCGGTTTGTTTATGAGCATCAGAATCGCACCGCCATTCCGTAGGTCATGCCGAGTTTGGGAGATGTAAACCACTGATCCTGAAACTTGTACGCTAGTACCGTGCCTTCGAAGCCAAGGATAAATGACAGAGGTCCAGTCGGGGAGTATTGTATCCCTCCCGTCAGCCTTCCGAGCGGTCCGTACTGCGTTCCACCTGCCAGGGCCTGTGCAAAAGGTGTGAACGCAGTCTTGCCTAATGAACCAAATGAGTAGCGATATAATGCGCCCCACCACATGGTGTTCGGACGTTGTTCGTAACGGATGGTTTGTCCGTTACGACCACCTTCAAACACTTGTGCAAACGACTCACTGCCCAGCTCGATGCCCACTGCATGATTCGGAGACAGTTCGTTAATAAAGGCAATCCCAACATCCTGATACCAATTCCCCTGGTCGGGTACGTTCACATCAGTGAGCGACGATGCTGTAAAGCCCCTTACCTGCACCATAAACGACGGATACGGAGTGTACACCATCGTTGCGGGCATGATCTGCGTCTCGATTGATTGCAAATCGCGTGTGTTGTCAAAGGTCATGGTGTTCGTAAGTGCGACCGTCGAGACTCCCATCGGCGCTGGACGTTCGTATTGCGCATCGTCGTTAACGGCAGTTACTGGGCTATTGCTGGTCTTCGAAATGGACGCGTTTTTCACAGGCGGTATCATTACAGGATTTGGCGAAGGGTCGACAGGGGGCTCGTTCGCCGCGTCGAGTTCGTTCTGCGCATTCGCAAGTGCACCGCGCAGACGACGGTTTTCGCGACGCAATGCTTCAGCGGCAGCCTCGGCTGCTTGCACATCAGCAGTGGAGCGTATTTCCGAATCGGTGCGTGCACCTTGTGCATCTGTGCCACTGCCTGAAAGATTTTGCGACGGCGAATTGTTCTCTGATGTCTGATTTGGACTTGCTGTCTGATTCGAACTTGCTGTCTGATTCGAACTTGCTGTCTGATTCGAACTTGCTGTCTCACTAGAACTTGTTGTTTGATTCGGACGTGTGTTTGCCGATTGCATGTTGTCGGGTGATGAGCTCACTGCCATTGTTACGCCTACTGCAGCCGCTGCTGAGAGGATGGGAAGGCCGAGTTTCATCAGCCACGGAACAATGAAGCCGCTGCCCCCTGCCGTGCCAGCGGCAGCCCCTGCCATAGGAGCTGCAAAGCCGAGTCCGGAGAAGACGGTTTTTGTAAGATGTGCTGGTGGCACTAATGCCATGCGATCGTGCTGCACTGCCGAGCGAATTGCAAGCTGCTGCTTGAATTCGGTGCGCAAGTCGGCGTTCACAGAGAGCTCTCCAAACAACGAGGGTTCGTCGTGTGTGTTGAGTTCGCCGTCGAGCAGATCGTTGATCCAGGTGCTGTGTTGTACCATTGTTAATCCTTCGACAATTCATTGAGGTACGGTTCCAAAATCTCTTTGATTTTTTGGCGGGCACGAAAAACGCGCACTTTGACCGTATCCAATTTTATATTCAACATTTCAGATATTTCGATATACGTGAGTCCGTCGTACTCTCGAAGCACAAAGGCTTCACGCATATCGTGCGGAAGTAACTCCATCGCCATCGTAATCAGCTGCATCATCTCCGAACGGTCGGCCTCGCGCGTAACGCCAGGATTGTACAGCAACTCGTCAAATTCCACTGCACCAGCTGCTGACCGTTTTTTCTCATTCAAACACAGGTTGCGGCAGATCGTAAGGGTATACGAGCGAACGTTCTCGAGCTCTGCATGCCGTTCGGCGCTCTGGTAGAGCCGCAGAAACGTCTCCTGGAAAATGTCGTGAGCCTGGTCATAACTCCCGAGCACCCGCATGCAGTACGCAAAAACGTTGGCCGAAAGCCTAGCATACAACTCGCCGAATGCGTCTTCAGAGTGCTCGGCACGCATCAGAGCATAGAGTTCGCTGTCGCTATATTCGCTCATGAGCCGCTTCATGCATCCTAACTAACAACTGACGGATCAAATAGTTACGTGGACCGACCTTCATCAATTGACAACAACAACAGCACTGGCAATATCTCCACGCGTGCTATGGTAGTCGACAACATCCGTTATTCTTTACACAGGTCGCGCAGACGCACAATTTCGGTCGAAGTGCGCGTATCTGGTGCCATTGTTGTGCGAAGTCCGATTCGGATGCCTCTTAACTCCATCGAAGCGTTCCTTTCCGAACGTATTGCCTGGATCGTATCTCGGCTCGAACGCGCTGCCGAAGCACGCACGTCGCTTCCTTTACCGGGCGTGGGCGAGTATTATTTGCGTGGGGAACTGCAAACGCTCGAAAGGCTGATTCCGGTCGATACGCGAAGCTCTTCGCTTCGCTCCCGGAATGAGGCACGTAACGCTTATAGAAATATAGCCCAGTCCTATTTCCCCGAAGTCGTCGAAAACGTCCTTCCTTTGATGGGCGTTCACGGTCTTCGCTACTCCGGATTAAAGTTCAGAAGCATGCACCGGCGGTGGGGGAGTTGCACAGGTGCAGGGGTCATAACGCTGAATGACAGGCTGGCGATGACACCCGACCACTGTATACGCGCAGTCATCGTGCATGAGCTATGTCATCTGGTGCACATGGACCACGGGGCGGCGTTTCGTCGGATGACACGCGACATCATGCCTGACATCGATGCTGCTGATGCCGACCTCGACCGTTGGTCTGCATTACTAAGCCGCGGGGCAGCTACAAAAAACGGGGCTCAAGGCCCCGTTGAAGATCGAACGTTAGTTCTAAAGAATTCGGTTATAGAGAGATTCCCGGCCGTGAATAATGCGCAGGAGTCGCAAACTCAGATCGCAATGGATTATGCAGATGCCGGTGCACATAGTTGGTCGAACGATGCAGTGAGCGCAGAAGCGATCATTTCTGGTGTGCGGCCTTCGATGTGATGTCGTGGCATGAATGCTACGAGCTCGCCATCGCGAACAATGGCGATGGATGGTGAGCTCGGTGGCATGCCAGTGAAGTACGAGCGCATGCGTTCGGTGGCTTCGGTGTCCTGACCAGCAAAGACGGTGACCATGTTGTCTGGAAGCGTGCCGTGTTTCAAGGCGAGTGCAACGCCTGGACGTGCCCCGCCTGCGGCACAGCCGCACACAGAATTCACAATTACCATGGTTGTACCGGGCTCTTTAATGGCCGCGTCTACATCGGCAGCCGTTGACAATTCTTTTATGCCGAGACTGGTGAGTTCTTCGCGCATTGGTTTTACAAACATCGGGTCGTAAGCCATCATTCTTCTCCGTGGTGTTCTAATCCGTGGTGTTCTAATACATTCCGCAGGTATTCCATACCCAGCGGGCCGGCAACGGCCGGAAATTCATTGTCAAAATCTTCACGTTTTTGTGCGTCGAGCTCGAAAGCTTTCGTCAGAAAAGGCACGGCGGCAAGGGGCTGGCCCGCGGCGCAAAGGGTCTTAGCGGTGAAGTAGAGTCCGTCGGCGGACTCGGGGTCCAAACGCAGCACTTCTCCAAAAGCCTTCATTGCTTCGACCACTTCGCCGGCTTCGAGCAGGGTAGATCCGAAATCGAACCAGCATTCTTCGTCCGACGGTTGCAGTGCTAACGTTTTTCTATAACAGGTTAGTGCCTGCTCGAGATCACCCATGTTGTAATAAGCATCGGCTTTCGCATACCATAGGTCTGCGTATTCGGGTTCGAGAGCAAGAGCCGAATCGTAATCTTCGATTGCCTTTGCATAACGCTCTGATGCATCGTGGCACGTGCCACGTCCGTACAGCGAAGGCACGTGACGTGCATCTAAAAGCAATGCTTTTGTAAACATTTCTATTGCTTCTTCATACGTTCCACGTTCTTCGAGCGATGTCGCAAGGTTGTGTGCAATCTGAACGTCGGTTGCATCGAGGCGATGTGCCTCGCGATATGCTTCGATAGAAGCATCGAGACGTCCAGTTGCGGCGTGAGCATTGCCAAGGTTATAATAAGCATTTACGAAATCGGACTTCACGGCAATCGCAAGTTCGTAGCATTCTACAGCCTGACGATGAGACCCTTTGCGCCCCATAATCACACCGCGATTAAACCATGCATTTGCTTCGAACGGATCGATCTCGAGGAGCTTGTCATACGTTTCGATTGCTAGGTCGAGTTTTTCACTGCTTTCGTAGCAGAATGCAACTTCGAACAGGGCGTCGCGCTGAAATTGGTCCTGACGCGACAAGTACTGAAACAGACGCAAGGCGTCGTCATACTGTTCGCGCTTCTCAAGGATCATTGCCTTGGTGAATAGAGCGTCGGAATTGTCGGGTTCGATGCGAAGAGCGTGTTCGATGAGTTCGTTTGCTTCTGCAAGCTGACCCAATTGTTCGTGTGCGATGCCTTTGTTGACGCTTAGCTCGACATCGACTGGGTCGAGTGTGTGTGCGTTTTCATACGCACGCAGTGCATCCGGCCAACGTCCGAGCGAGCCGAGAGCAATGCCATACTTATGCCATGCATCTGCAGAGTACGGAACCTGTTCCTTCCACATGCGTGCGAAAGTCAGGGCGTCCTCGAATTTTTGCGTTTCTAGACAGTAGTGTACGATCGTTTCCAGCGATTCTGCCGAAGGCATACCGTTCTGCCAGTCACCACTCGTATGTGCTTCGCGAAAACGTCGGAGAGTCTCGTCCAATTCCTGGCGATTCGGTTCTTCGGCTTCGTCGTCGTATTCAAATTCAAGCATGGTGGACTCCCTATGTGTGAAGCCGCACTCCGACACCACAATGATACTCAAATCGCACCAAAAAACGAGCAACCTTACGCGTCGATAACATCAAATACGAGGAATTTCAGGTATTGGGTCTCTGGCATAGCGAGTAGTATCGGGTGGTCGGGGGCCTGTTCACCGCGGTGCAGAAGACGAAGGCGTTTGCGCAATCGTGCAGCCTCGCGGTACATGATGTCCATAAGCGTCGACTCGGGCACTAGCTGTGTACAACTGGCGGTTACCAGAATTCCGTTCGTACTAAGGAGCTTCATTGCCGTCCTATTGAGTTCGGCATATCCAGCCAACGCTCCCTTAATAGCACTTCGAGCCTTTGCGAATGACGGTGGGTCTAGAACAATGATGTCCCATTGCTCTTCACGGGCAATGCGCGCACGCAAATCATCGAACACATTGGCTTTTTCGAAACGCGCGTTAGTGAATCCGTTGAGCTCGGCATTACGCGTTGCCGCCTCGACCGCTGCCGTCGAGCTGTCTATGCCAACCGCTTCCGCTGCACCGCCCATTGCGGCGTTCAGAGCAAAGCCTCCGACATTGCAGAAGCAGTCGAGCACACGTTTGCCGTGCGACAAAGCACCAACAGTGCGTCTGTTCATCTTCTGATCGAGAAAGTATCCTGTCTTCTGTCCGCCAATCAGATCGATGCGAAGCAGAATTCCATTTTCCTTGATGTCCACCGATTCGCCCACCGAGCCCCATACAACGCCTTCGCGCATTTCAATGCCTTCTTTGACGCGTGTTTGCATGGTGTTCTTCTCGATGATGCCTTCAACATCGGGAAATACAGCACGAATCGCAGCAATAATGGCATCGATGCGGATGTCCATACCAGCCGCAAGCATCTGAATTACAAAAACTTTATTATAACGATCTACTATAAGTCCGCTCATCAAATCCGCTTCGCCAAACACTACCCTGTAGGCGCTCTCGCCGGGTAATACACGTTCGCGAAGCGCTTGCGCCTGACGAAATCGTCGCGTAAAAAAGGCGTCGTCGGCGACTTCGACTTCTGCACCTAACATTCGGACTGCGATTTTCGAAATCGGGTTGTAGAATCCCGTGCCAAGCGACGTGCCGTCATACGTGCGTACCCGAGCAAGACTTCCGGCATCGGCCTCGGGCACCTCCACCAGCTCATCACGATACACCCAAAGATGTCCGGCCTTAATCCGTGCCTCTTCGCGGGGCTTCAGCTGTAGTTCAATCATACAGCAAAACTACCGCTCGTAACTTCTGCAGCGTTGAGTTGTTGGTGCTGAATCATGCGTCGCCTCCTTTTCGCGGTGTTTCTCATTCTCCCTTTGTGCTGCTTGGCGCAACGGCAGAATGACGTGTGGTATTTCGGTGGTGGCGCGGGTATCGACTTCTCCTCGGGCATCCCGACCCCTATCCTCGGCCCCTTCTTCACACAAGAGGGGACGGCTTCTGTCTGTGATTCGACGACTGGTGCGTTTCTGTTTACCACAGATGGGAAAACCATCTACGACCGGAATCTTGCACCAATGCCCAATGGGAATAATCTGATAGGGGGCTGGTCGAGCACGCAAAGTGCGCTCATCGTACCCATGCCACGAGCGGCAGGCAAGTATTATGTTTTTACACCTGGTGATTTGAGTAATGGGACGCTAAACGTCTACGGACTGCATTACTCTGTCGTAGATATTTCGCTGAATGGTGGGCTTGGTGATGTCGAAACCAAAAACGTTAAGCTGCTCGATACCTGCGCCGAAAAACTTCACGCCACACGTCACTGTGATGGTGAATCGTATTGGGTGGTTGCTCACGATAAAACGCTGCCTCGGTTCTACATGTATAAGGTCACGTCGCGTGGTGTGTATCCGCCTGTGATTAGTAACGTCGGCAGACAATACGTCAATGCGCAGTTGAAGAATCCGGGTGGGAATTACGGACTCGGCATGATAAAATTTTCTGCATCAGGTAATCTGCTTGCGATGGCAAACCCTCATTCGAAAGTTGTAGAGGTGTTTGATGTTGATCTTCGACGCGGACGAATTTTCAATCCGCGTCTCGTTGATACGGCACGTCAGTTTTATGGCATTGCGTTTTCACCAAGTGAAGAGCTACTCTATGTAACAACATGGAATGAAGTGTTGCAGTATGACGTTACGTCCGTTCCGATTAACACGTCGCGAACAGTGCTCGGTCCAATTGCGTCTGCATCTGGGTTGGAGTTTCGAGGAGGTATCCAGCGTGGACCCGATGGAGTGATCTATGTAGCTGATAGCACATGTCTTCGCCCCATACCATTTCCAGACCAGCGAGGTGCTGCTTGTATGTACATCGGATCGAGTCCGAACGTGCTGCGCTCACCAACACACACGCTCATCGGATTGCCTAACATCATCGACGGACAGTATCTCACTACACAAATTGAACCCTGCCTTTTGCCTGTTGCCGATGTTGTTTGCGACACCATTGTATGCGAACAGTCTTGCCTTGCATTTGAAAACGTTTCTACAACGAACGTCACACGTTATACGTGGGAATTTCAAGGCGGAACGCCTCCTACATTTGAAGGAATGCAGCCTCCGACTATATGCTTTAATACTCCAGGGAAATTTGTTGTGCGCCTAGTCGCGGAAAACAAATTCGGAGAAGACACGATCGCGCGCACAATTCATGTCGTGAAATTGCCATCGATAAGTGCCGGAGCCGATTTCACGTACTGCGAAAACCAACGCGCTCGATTAAACGCGTCCGGTGGCGAACGTTACTCGTGGAGTCCAGACTGGGCTGTAAGCGACCCATCAAGTGTCAACCCGTTTATTACCGATTCGAGTGCAACAACATTTATCGTTACAGGCTGGACGTGGGAAGGCTGCATGAATGTAGACACGGTGATAGCCGAGTATCTGTCGCCTGCAGATCTTATTATAAATAACGTTAAAAATGACATTTCACAGAACGCAACATTTGTAATACGTCATCCGGCAAATAGGTTTGATAGCTGCGATGTATCGGTGCTCTACAACAGTAAATGTATGCACGACCTTACAGTATCTGTCGGCGATGAATTGGCAAGGGGCTCGGTGGCCGATGGTAGAAACTTCATCCGCATGCGCCTCCGCAAACGCCCCGCGGACAACGTCATTGCAACGTTCACCGGTGCCGCAATACTTGGTCCGGTACGCAACGACGTCCTCGAGTGTGTTGTAGAAAATTCCTATGGCTGCCGCACCGTGTTAAACACAATAGGCACCGTAGAGTTCAGTGGATGTGCGCTTAACCTTCGCATGATCAAGGTTAGCGCCAACACAATGCTCACGCGCATGATGTACAACGTCGATGGACGTGTTGTACTAGCGGACGAAATTCAGTACGATCGTTGGGAAGCACAACCTTCGATGCCGTCTACGTCACCAGCGGGTCTCTACATCGAGATTCTATCCATTGGCGGAGAGGTTGTACACAGCCGCACATTCACACACATGACATTTTAGCGCAGCGGTCTAAATTTTTTGTACAGCGGCCTACATCGCGGTTCTGGTACTTACCTATCGTTGTAAAAACAAAAAACCCGCGTTGTTGCGCGGGTTTCTTTTTCGATGAGCCGACTAACAGACTTGAACTGTTGACCTGCTGATTACAAATCAGCTGCTCTACCAGCTGAGCTAAGTCGGCGAGCCACAAATATAAACGTTTGTGCTTGCAATTAAAAGCTGAAAGGGAGTAGTGGTTTGGCTGCTCACGCAGCCGCACCTAAACTATCCCCCTAATCTAGCCCCCTAGCAGCCCCCTAGCAGCCCCTTAAAACAAATCGGGAAACAGCGTTTCCTCGATCTGCTCACACCAGATGTGGCCAATAAGGATGTGTGATTCCTGTATGCGGGCAGTAACGGCCGAAGGGACAATTACACTGGCAGTACAGAGGTTGTGGAGCAATCCGCCCGTGCCTCCGAGGAGGCCAATGGTCGTCATGCCGAGACTATTGGCAACGTTCACGGCTTCGATGACGTTACGCGAAGTGCCACTGGTTGAGAGGGCAATAAGTACGTCGCCTTCCGAACCAAAGGCCTCGACCTGACGTGCAAATACACGGTCGAAACCGTAGTCGTTGCCACATGCAGTGAGTGCCGATGTATCGACCGTAAGCGACATCGCAGCAATTGCGCGACGCTCGACGCTCCCACGAAAGCGAATAACGAGCTCGGCAGCAATGTGCTGACTGTCGGCAGCACTGCCGCCATTTCCGCACAACATGATGAGACGCCCAGCCTGCGCAGCACTCGCGATAAGTGCTCCACATCGCTGAATGTCTTTCGCACAATGTTCTGCTAAATGAAGCTTGGTCGAAACAGACTCACCAATGAGTTCCTGAATTCGTTCGGTATCAAATGTTGTTGCCATGATGCAATCTATGGTTCAGAACAATCAGACGATTAGCAGTATCCGACGATTAGCAGTATAAGGCGATTACCAGTTTATGTCGACGGTTTGGGCGGACGGAGTTGTGATGCAATAACTCCACCTACAACGAGCACGCCGCCGACGATGGAGAGTTGTGAGGGCACTTCTCCAACAGTTAAGGCTACCCATACCGGATTGAGCAGTGGTTCGAGGGTCGTAAACATCACCGCTTGAATTGCCGTGACGTGCACGAGAGCCTTCGTATACAAGATATACGACACACCTAATTGAAGCACACCCATTGCTAACAATGCCCCGATAATGCCCGGGGTAGGAGCGTAGGGTTCAATGAAAGGCAGACAAATCAAGGCTGCAAGCACGTTGCCGAAGAGAATCGACTCAGCCGTAGACACTCCGCGTTGGGCTCGGATGAACAGTGCAACACCCGCAAATGCGACACCACTTAACACAGCAATGGCGTTCCCCACGATACTATCAAAAGCTACTTTCTCGAGAAAAAACACACTCATGCCACACATCACAACAATCACTGCCATCCAGTCGGATGTGCGCAATCGTTCTCTCGTTATAGCAACGCTGGCTAGTGCCACCCATATCGGTGCCGTGTACTGAAGTAGAATTGCATTTGCTGCAGTTGTCATCTTCGTCGCAATTACAAACAGTACCACCGTCGCAGCATACGAGACAATGGCGCCAATCTGCATCACGCTCCACGTGGGCTTAGGCGTGCGAATCCACAACAAAATCACAAGTGCTGCAATTGCGCTGCGTGTGCCCGCAATGGTAAGGGGCGAAAGGGGCAACCACTTGATGAGCACTCCGCCCGTACTCCACAGTAGAGCAGCGATTACAAGCAAAAGAGCGCCTCGATTACGAGGCTCCATTGTATTGTATTTATTTAGCATTGTGCTTTAGCATTCTGCCCTTGGCATACTCACCAATCTGCCG
>Ga0163153_10001102_pt1 | contig 43950 bp, 40 predicted proteins | sample OliLakLV19MP6IB1_FD_148629 | JGI IMG/M metagenome (GOLD analysis project Ga0163153, IMG submission 148629) | Freshwater microbial mat bacterial communities from Lake Vanda, McMurdo Dry Valleys, Antarctica - Oligotrophic Lake LV.19.MP6.IB-1 | ecosystem: Environmental > Aquatic > Freshwater >... | reverse complement strand
TCCGGTGTCGCCTCGGGCGTCGGCTCGGTCGAGCGGTTCGGGAGCGTCGGCAGCGGCGGGAGCGAGGGCAGGTTCGAGTCCAGGCCGGACGGCAGGGTCAGGCTTCCGTCGCAGGCGGTCAGCGCGAGAGCCGCGGCCGCGATGACGCCGATGAGCACACCCCGCCCGCCGATCCGCGGGCGGCGTGGCGTCCCCTTCGAGGGCGTCATCATGGCGTGTCGAGGCCGATCCATCGTGTCGTCATCTCCGGCGGTGCGGGTAGCGTCAGGGGCGCGGCGAACATCCCGCCGGAGGCCCCAGTGTGCCCTATGCGTCGACCGGGGCCGATCACCCGTCCGGGATGACGTCGATGACTACGCCTCGCGGGCGGCGATTCGAGATAGGCGAGTCGTGCGCCCGTGCTGACCGGCCTAGGGGAGAACCGCGAAGCGCCCGCCGTTCAGCGGCCGCACGACGTCGAAGTGCCTTCGGTCGAGGGTCACGATCGTGCGGGTTCGATAACGAGCGGCAAGGAGGATGATCGAAGCGTCGGCGACGCCGATCCTTTGGTCGGCGTAGCGTTCGATGATCGAGGAGGCCCGGGTCAGATCTTCGCCGTCCAGGGCCGGTAGATCCCAGGCGCCACCCGCAAGTTCTCTCAGCACGGCCATCTCAGCTGAGACTCCCAGCCGAGAAGCCACGAGATAGTCCAGCTCGGCCACAACATACGGAGAGACGGCAAGCGGCTCCGTGGCACCCATGAGAACGTCGGATACAGCTCGGTGGTCGGGCTCGTCGCTGTCGAAGAATGCGAGCAACGCACTGGTGTCGACGATCATGACTCGCCGAAACCCGTCAGGTAGGTATCCGCCTCGCGAGCGATCGGCGCGCCGCTTGCGAACAGACCGCCTCGAGGGCGCGGTCGATCGCCTCCGATCACGCTACGGATCGAGTCTCTGATGACCTCGGCTTCTGTGACCTGTCGCTGCCGGGCCACGCGCTTGATCGCCGACTTGAGCTCTGCCGTCAGATAGACGGTCGTCTTCTCCATGCCATGTATGGTACCACCGCTGGCGCTGGCATCCAGCAGTGTCGTTGAGGGCGAGTGGCCGCTTTGGGGGGGGGCGAGCGAGAGACCGCCGCCGATCCGCCGTTAGGGCACCCTCTGTGTGCGGAGCCGTCGCGCGGCCGCAAGATCCAATAGCCCATGCGGAATCAGGAAACTAGAGCAGGATCCGATCAACCCGCCATTGGCCCGCCACCTGCCGCCGGTCACCGACGCTGCGGGCCTCGGGACCCGCCAGGAGAAAAGCCAACGCACCAACACCTCCAAGCGACCGACAGAATGAGCATCAGGATGTTCGAGGGCTTGACCCGGTGAGACTGGCGGGCGGGGTTCAAAGGACGGCCGTGCACGAACCGGTCAGCCACTAGCCCCGTCGCGACGCTGGATATCTGGCGAGTCCCCGCCGGCGTGACGTTCGACGGCCGGCGAATAGCCGCTGTGCGTGACCAGGACCTATACTCGGGCCCGCGCGCCGACATAGCTCAGTGGTAGAGCAGCTGTTTCGTAAACAGCAGGTCCTCGGTTCAAGTCCGAGTGTCGGCTCCACTTCTCTCGAATGAGCATGGGGACAGTGACCGTCTGCTGCCTCTCCTGCCCGCTCGCTGTCCGCCTCGGGCACCCCACATCCGGTTCGAACAATTGAACCATAAGTGCGCCTAAACTATTGCTGACGTGCTAGTTACCGTATATTCTTAGTGCATGACCGAGCGCAAGAGCATCGATGGACGGGGCTCCGACCTGCTCGTCCATTTCGCACAGCGCGATCCACCAACCTTCGGGGCCCGTGAGGCAGCGGTACTCCTGAAGATCGACACATCTGCTGCAGCTCGGCTGCTCTCGACTCTTGTGGCGCGCGGCTGGATCACAAGGCATCGAAAGGGCGTCTACGAGATCGCCCCGATCTGGGCCTCCCCGTCGCAGCCCTTCGATCCGGATCGATACGCTGCTCTGGCGCTATGGGTTCGTGAGCCCTATTACGTCGGATTCCGATCCGCTCTTGAGATCCGTGATTGGCTCGACTATCCGGTCCGTGGCCGGATGTGGGTCGCCGTCGCAAAGCCACACCACAGCCCCATCACCCTGCGCGACCGTGTCACATGGGTCGTGCTGCGAGAAGATCGATTCGATTGGGGCCGGGAGCGGCACTGGATCGGCAACCAGACGATCTGGATCAGCGATCCTGAACGGACTGTGCTCGACGGCCTTCACCTTCCACGCCACATCGGGGGCGTGGCGGAAGTTGCTGCTGTCCTCGTCCGCGCCTGGTCGACGTTCGACCGCACTCGGCTTCTCGAACACACGGATCGTTTCGCGATCGACGCAGTACGGCGCCGGCTTGGGTTCGTACTGGAGGCAGTCGATCTTCCGGGCGCCCGCGATACGGCGCAGCAGCTCCACGCCACGCTGTCTACGTCCCGACGGTCGCCAGTGATTCTCGATCCGAGTCAGCCACTCGAGGGTCCAGTCGACCTGCGGTGGGGCGTCCGAGTCAATGTCGATCGAACCGAACTTGAAGCGACAGGGCGCACATGATCAGTCGGCCCGAGATCCAGCGACTGGCACGCGACGGCGGGGTCGACGAGCGCACCCAGGAGCGCGACTACGTCCTGGCATGGCTGCTCGCGGGCGTGGCGAACCAGGACATGGGCCTCGTGTTCAAGGGCGGAACGTGTCTGCGCCGGTGCTACATCCGCGACTATCGCTACTCCGAGGATCTTGACTTCACGCTGCCCGAAGGACCCGCGAGCGTCACTGCCGCCGAAGCTGTGTCGGCCTGGTGCCGATTCGTCGGCGAGGAGGCAGGTATCCGTGCTGACGCGGCCCCGGATGACGCGCTGGGCGCGAGACGGGCCTGGGTGTCGTTCACCGGCCCGCTTGCCGCGCGGAGGGACAGGGCGATCAAAGTCGACCTCGCCGACGACGAAGAGATCGTCGAGGCGATCGCCCGCCGACCACTGTTGTCGGAGTATTCCGACCTCCCGGACGGCAAGTACGAGGTTCCCGCCTACGCGCTCGCCGAGATCTGGGCGGAGAAGGTGCGTTCACTCATGCAGAGGGCGGAGCCGCGGGATGCCTATGACCTCGCGGCCCTCGCGGACCTGGACGAGCATCTGCCGGCCGAGGCGCGCGCCGTGTTCGAACGAAAGGCCCGCGCCAAGGGGATCGACCCGGCTGACCTTGGTGGACGGCTTGACGCCAGAGAGAAGACGCTCGCGCGGCATTGGGATGGACGGCTGCGCGATCAGGTCCTCGAGGTCCCCGCATTCGAAGCGACGTGGCGCCAGGTCAGACGAGTGTTGCGACAGGCCGGATACCACGAGGCGTGAGGGCCGAGGAGGTCTGTCCAAGTCCAAACCGGAGTGCCGCTGAGTTAGCCCGATTCTCCGCGGCCGCGTCCGCGGCCGTCGCTCACGTCTCCACGGCCGACGAGCTGCCGATTGAGCGTCCGACGCTGTGGACTCACGTGTTGCTGGCCAGTGGGCGGACTTTGGCCGATCTCCAACGCCCGGCCGAGCGCCAGAGGCTTGTCGAACTCCGGCCGTCGCGTCGCCGGTGCTCCTGTTGTCACGCCTGACGGTGTTCGGCATCCGGCAGATCATCACGGTCCAGGATGACGGACTTCATCGCGAAGCCATGGCGAGCGTAGAACCGTTGTGCCCCTTCGTTCGCGGCGTACGCGGTGACCGACGCTCGCTGTGCGCCGCTGTCCACGGCCCACGCAAGAAAACCATGCACGAGTCGTTCCCCGGTACCGCGGCCTCGATGTTCCGGGTAGACGTGGATGCTCTCCAGTTCCGCGATCCGGATCGGGTGCACGCTGCCCGGTCCATACAGGCGTGCGACCAGGTGACCGATGACGACCTCGCCATCGCGGGCGATGAGGACCAGGCTGTCGTCGCTGGCGAGGAGTGAGGCCGCGTACGCCAGTCCGGTCCGCGCAGCCCAGCCGAGGTCGGTCGCGCTGGGGTCATACCGGCCGGCATCGGTGGCGACCAGAGCATCAGCCGATGCGACGATCTGGGAGATGTCGCCGCGTGTCGCGACGTCGAGCGGATAGGCACGCCAGAACGGTAGCAGCCTCTTCGATAGGGTCCGCGAGTCGCATCCGGCGTTGGACCCCGGGGGCGAAAGGCTCGGGCCTGCGGTCGCATGGCCAGAGCGACGGACTTGGGGGGGCCGTCGGCAGAGCCTGACGGAGCGGGGCCCGCCGGGACTTCCCTGCGAGCCCTCCCGACCGTTACGCTCGCCGCATGGGTGACGCCGACACGCTTGTGACCGTCGAGCTGTTCATCGGCCTGCTGGCGGCCGCCGTCCTCGTGGCGCTGGTCTCGCGGCGCATCGGCGTTCCGTATTCGCTGGCCCTCGTCCTGTTCGGCCTTGGTGTCGCCGCGCTGCTGCCCGGCTCGACCCTCGCGATCACGCCGGAGCTCGTCCTGCTCGTCCTCCTGCCAGGCCTCGTGTTCGAAGCCGCCTTCCAGACCGATATCGTCAGCCTTCGCCGGACCCTGGGCGGCATCGCCCTGCTGGCCATCCCCGGCGTGCTCATCACGGCCGGCGTCGTGGCCGTGGCGCTGCATCTCGTCACGGGCATGCCGCTGGAGCTCGCCTTCGTGGTCGGAGCGATGGTCTCCGCCACCGATCCAGTCGCGGTCATCGCGACATTCCGGCGCCTGGGCACGCCGCGCTCCCTGTCCACGCTCGTGGAGGGCGAAAGCCTGTTCAACGACGGCACGGCCATCGTGGTCTTCGCCATCGCGCTGCGTGCCGTCCAGGGCCCCATCGGGATCGCCGACGCGGTCGGCTCGTTCGTTCTGACCCTTGTGATCAGCGTCGCGATCGGCGTCGCCGCCGGATTCGTCGCCTCGCGCATCGTGGCGCGGGTGGACGACCACCTGATCGAGACGTCGATATCCGTGCTCCTCGCCTACGGGACCTACGTCGCCGCCGACGTCCTGCACGAATCCGGTGTCATCGCCACGGTCGTCGCGGGCATCACGCTCGGGTCGTATGGCCGGGATATCGGCATGAGCGAGAAGACCCGCGACGCCATCGACACGGTCTGGGAGTTCATCGCCTTCCTGCTGACGGCCATCGTCTTCCTATTGGTCGGCCTGGCGATCGAGGCTGGCGACTTGCTGGACGCCGCCGGACCGATCGCGGTCGGGATCATCGCGGTCCTCATCGGCCGCGCGATCGTCACGTACGGGCTGGTCGGTGTCGGGGCACGGGTCGTCCGCGGCCCCGGAGGAGGCCTTCCGCGCGGCTGGGTGCACGTCCTGTTCTGGGCCGGACTGCGCGGCGCGGTGGCCGTCGCGCTGGCCCTGTCCCTGCCGGCCGACTTCCCGCAGCGCACTTCCGTCCAGGCGATCACCTTCGGCATCGTGCTGTTCACCCTCATCGTCCAGGGCGGGACGATCCAGTGGGTCGTCCGGCGCAGTCTTGGGTCCGGCGAGGCCGAGGCGGCGGCCGAGACCACGTGACCCCGGACGAGCGCCGCGTGACCCCTGTACGAGCTGCCGGTGCCGCCGCCGAGCCGCCCGCGGGCTGGCCGGTCAGTCCGGAAAGACGCCGGGCGACGTCGGCGCGCCGTCGTCGTACTGCGCCAGCCAGTCGATGGTCGTCTGGCGGTAGCGAGACAGACCCTTGTAGTCGGCCAGCTCATCGGGGAGCGTGTCCAGGACCCGAGGCAGGCGCCGGCCCCACTTGGGCACCGTCACGAGTTCGCCCATGCTGATGAGGTAGCAGCGGATCGGGAACACGATGGCGTTGGACCGGGGCAGGCGCCAGAAGCTCTGCAGCTCGACCCGCAGGTGGACCTTGTCACCGACGTTGTCCGGCGTGACGGTCGCCCGGTCCGGCCCCCAGTGCGGATAGCGCTCGGGGCTCGTGTCCAGGCGCGGATTGATGGTCATCGTCCAGTTCAGGCGCCGGACGGGCTGACCCTCACGGATGTTGAGCAGGAACTTGAGCGCTCGATCGAAGACGCCCAGCTCGTGGGCCAGCGGTACCGGCCCGTGCCACTCCATGAAGTTCATGCCGATGTCGAAGTCGAGCGACCAGTCGGCCTGGGTGGTGACCATGCCGGCATCCATCCACAGGTTGCCGTCGCGCTGGTCCACGATGCAGAAGTCGCCCTGGCTCTGGCGGGTGATGTACTCCATCGGCCCGTACGGCAGGGTGGACTCGTCGCCGAAGGTGAACGTGTCATCGATGCCCAGCGGGCGATTGATCCAGCGCCAGCGGTCGCCGTCGCGGTGGAGCTCGAAATGGGCGGGGTAGGAGCCCGCCTGGCAGGTCATCAGCAGTTCCAGCAGGTCCCAGCCGGCCAGGGTCATGTGCGGCAGGGACTGGAAGCGCCCGGGGTCCTCGGCCAGGACCAGCGCCCGGTCGCGCATCTCCGCCACGTAGTGCTCGTCGACATCGATGGGGTGCTCGTAGGCGGTCCCGACCGGTCCCGGTGTGTGCGGCTCGATGTTGACCGCGTACATGTAGCGGTCCTCGTGGAACGGGAACGGGAAGCGCCGGATGGCCGCCGGGCTGTTGCGGTACGTGAAGTCGTCGCGGAACGTCTCGTCCCGAAAGTCGATCGTGGTCGTCATCCGCGGTCCCTCCGCCCTCAGCGCTGCAGCACGAGGGTGGTCCCCTCGAACCGCGACACGCAGGGCATGATCTTGCGCCCGGACGCCTTGTCCGCGTCCGACAGGAAGTGGTCGTTGTGGAGGATCGTCCCTTCGCAGGCCAGGACGGCCGTTTCGCACTCCCCGCAGACCCCGCCCCGGCACATGTACGGGGCGTCCACGCCCGCCGCCTCGATGGCCTCCAGCAGGCTCTGGTGCTCCCCCACCCGGATTGTCCGGCCAGTCTCGGCGAGGGTCACGTCATAGGGGATGCCGGACGCCGGCGCCAGGAATCGCTCACTGTGGAGGCTGGCGTCCGGCCAACCGGCCGCCTGGGCGGTGTCCAGGACCCAGGCCATCATGGGGGCAGGGCCGCACACGTACAGGTGCGTGCCCAGAGGTTGCCCGGCCAGGAGCGTGGCCAGCGGGATGCGCTCGCCCTGGTCGTCGCAATACACATGGACGCGGTCCCCGTAGCGCGCTTCGAGCTCGGCGACGTAGGCGCCCTGGTCGCGCGAGCGCATCGCGAAGTGCAGCTCGAAGGCGGTCCCAGCGGCCTCGTGCTGGACCATCTGGGCGAGGAACGGGGTGATGCCGATGCCGCCGGCGATGAGCAGGTGCTTGCGGGCGCGCCAGTCCACCGGGAACAGGTTGACCGGCCGGCTGATGGTCAGGCGATGGCCCGGGCTGACCGCGCGGTGCAGGAACAGGGACCCGCCACGGCCGACGTCGTCGCGCCGCACACTGATGGTGTAGCTGGAGGTCTGGTCCGGCGGGCTCATCAGCGAGTACGGGTTACGCCGCAGGGTGTCCCCGTCCTGCATCTCGATGATGACGTGGGCACCGCCGGAGAACGGCGGCAGGGGCTCGTCACCGACGGACTCGAAGCGGAAGCGCTTGATCTGCGACGTGACGTCCGTGACCTCGCTGACTTCCACGGCGAGCTTCGGCGCTCGCAGGCGAACCGACGGCGTCCCGGCCGGCAGCGCGGTCGTCACGCGAACACCGGCTCCGGCGCGGGCGCGGAACCCGGCTCCTCGGCATCGATGCACACGCCCTGGAAGGCGCCGACCCGACGGGAGAAGTGGTCACGGACCAACAGCGACAGGCCGCAGCCGCTGCACGCGACGGGTTGCGTCGTCACGCCATCCGTGATGGCCTTGCAGTGGACGCACTGGACGCGCCGAGCCAGCGAGCCTCGGTGTTCGGCGCCGATGGCGCCCAGCTCCACGCCGGCATCCAGGGCTGCCTGGACGACCTGGCCGATGAGGTCTTCCGTGCCCGCCGCGTAGACCTGCGTGCCCATGCGCGCCTCGGCCAGAGCCGCCTGCAGACGAGCGACGGCGACGGCGCTCGAAGGGACGATCTCGCACGACGCCAGGCCGGCCGCGAGGCGCGCCTCGTGCCCCTGGCCGGCGGATCCGCCAGCGACATACCAGACGCGCATCGCGGTGAGGGTGCCGGGCTCGGCGGGCTCGGCCGGCTCGGCACTCGCCACGAGGTCCAGGACGGCCAGGGCCCCCTCGCCATCGGCGACGATCAGGTGCGGACCGCCGGGGCGCAGCGCGAGTGGGGCGTAGACCGGGCGGCTCTTGATCCCCTCGACGAGCACGCCGTCAGCCCAGCGCGTTGCGCTTCGTCTTCTTGGGGTCGTCGAACGGCAGGCTGTGGGCGATGGCCGGACCGTTGACCCGGGCGCCGCGCACCTCCAACGGGCTGCCCTGAACGGCTCGATCCACGTCCATGCGCGCGATGGCCATCGACTGCTTGGTCAGCGTGGAATACATGCCGCAGGTGATGACACCCGCCCGACGGCCGTCGGCCCACAGTTCGTCGCCCTCCGAGGTGGCCACGTCGCCGTCCACCAGCACGCCGAAGATCCTGAAGCGCTCCTTGCCTTTGAGCCGGTAGTGCTCCTCGGCGCCGCGAAAGCCCGTCTTGCCCGGGGTGACCGTGAATTGCAGGCCGAGCTCCCACAGGGTGTCGCCAGGACCCTCGTCATCGAACGGATACATCTGTGAGTTGTCGTACGGGTAGAAGAGCAGGTAGCTCTCCACCCTGAGCATGTCCAGGACGGTGAAGCGGCACGGGATGATGCCCATGTCCTTGCCCTCATCCAGGATGGTGTCCCACAGCCGCACGGCGTCCTGGCCGCGGCAGAAGATCTCGTAGCCGCGTTCGCCGGTGTAACCGGTGCGCGACAGCATCACCGGGGCATCGAACAGACGCGTCTGCAGGTGCTGGAAGTAGGGCAGGTCGCGGATGCCCGGCACGTGCCGTTCCAGGAAGTCCACCGCCAGCGGGCCCTGCAGCGAGAGGTCATGCAGGTCGTCGTCGAACAGGACGGCGACGTTCCGGCCCACGGCGGCCCGCTGCAGTTCTTCGTGTCCGGTCCCGGAACCGTGGACGACCATCCAGGCCGTCGGCCCGGTGCGGTAGATGATGCAGTCCTCGGTGAACTTGCCGGCCTCGTTGAGCATGCACGCGTAGGCCGATCGCCCGGGGTAGATCCGGTGGACGTCACGGGTGGTCGCGAGGTCGATCAGGTGCGCCGCGTGGGGCCCGACGAGGTGGACCTTCTTGAGGCCGGACACATCCATGAGGCCGGCCTTCGTCCGGATCGCGACGTGCTCCTCGTGGATGTCCTTGTCGTACGTCCAGGCCGTGCCCATGCCGCTCCAGTCCTCGAGGGAGGAGCCGAGGGCGCGATGTCGATCGCCGAGTGCGGAGAACCGCCAGGATGCCGTCATGTCACCTCCACCATCGTACGGATCGCGGGCAAGGGGCTGATCTCAGAACAGGGTCAGGTACTGGTCCGTCTCCCAGCGACTGACGTCGTTGTGGTAGCGGACCCACTCGGTCCGCTTGATGCGCAGGAACTCGGCGGCCAGGCCGTCGCCCAGCGCGCCACGCACGACCTCGTCGGCCTCGAACTCGTCCAGCGCCTCGGACAAGGTCTGGGGCAGGAAGCGCAGGCCCTCGGCGCGGGCCTGTTCCAGGGGCGTCTCGTACATGTTGCGGCCGATCTGGGGATCGCCCGGGTCCAGCTCGCGCTCGATGCCGTCGATCCCGGCCGCGATGAAGCCGGCGATGCCGAGATACGGGTTCACCGCGCCCGAGACGACCCGGCATTCGAAGCGGCCGGGATCGGGCGTCCGGAACATCTGGGTCCGGTTGTTGTCGCCGTAGGTGATGAACGCGGGCGTCCAGGTGAAGCCCGACCGAGCGCCGGTGAGGTACGCCCCGATGGACAGGCGCTTGTAGCAGTTCACGGTCGGCGCGATGAGTGCGGACAGCCCCCGGGCGTGTTCCAGCAGGCCGCCCAGGAAGTGGTACGCAAGCTTGGACTGGCCGAGACCGCGCGGGTCGTCCTTGCCGATGAACGCGTTCTGGCCGTCCTTGTCCCACAGCGAGAAGTGGAAGTGACTGCCATTGCCCGTCAGGTTGCTGAACGGCTTGGGCATGTGCGTTGCGATCGCCCCGAACGTCTGGGCGACCTGGTTGGTCATCATCTTGAAGAACGTGTAGCGGTCGGCCGTCTCCATCGCGTCCGCGTACTTCCAGTTGATCTCGAACTGGGCCGTGGCGTCCTCGTGATCCGACGCATACGGGCCCCAGCCGAGCTCCTCCAGGTAGGACACCAGGGTGCGCAGGTACTCGAGGTTGGCCGCGAGGCTCTTGAAGTCGTAGCACGGCTTCTGGAGGGTGTCGAAGCCGGTCGGGTCGAACGGCGCGATCGTGCCATCCGGCCGCCGGGTGACGAGCATGTGCTCGGCCTCCACGCCGACCTTGAGCGAGTAGCCGAGGCCGGCCAGGCGATCGAGCTGGGTGCGCAGCGCGGTCCGCGAGCAATACGGCCAGTCCGCACCATCGACCTGGATATCGCAGGCGAAGCGGGCGACGCCGGTCTCCCACGGCACGACGGTGTAGGTGCCAAGGTCGGGCATGCCGACCAGGTCGTGGTCGTGCGGGCCCTGGCCCATGCCGACGGTCGCCGCCCCGGCGAATCCGGCGCTGCCCCGGACGAACTGGTCGAAGGCACTGGCCGGGACGCCCTTGCAGCGTGGCGTGCCGTGGATGTCCACCCACTGCGCGAGCAGGTAGGTGACGCCATCGTCGGCGATCCGTCGCGCGATCGATTCCTCGGTGGGTCGCTCGTCCTGGGTCGCCTCGACCATGGGGCCCTCCTTCGTGCGCTGCCTTCGTCCGTCCAGCTCGTCGTGTTCGTCCGTCAGTGCGACACCGCGGCCGCCGCCTTCTCGCCGATGAGTCGACCGGTCGTGAACCGCTCGACCGTGAACGGCGCGAGGACGTCGGGCGTGATGCCGGTGGCGATCAGCTCGGCCACCCGACGGCCCGCCACGGGGGCCGCCTTGAAGCCGTAGGTCCCCCAGCCGACGTCCAGGATGAAGCCCGGGACGTCGGGCACGGTACCGATGATGGGGCTGAAGTCGGGCGTCATGTCGCAGATCCCCGCCCACTGGCGCAGGACGCGCACGCCGGCCACGCTGGGCAGCAACTCCAGCACGTGGGACGCGGATGTCTCCATGAAGCCGAGCGTGGAGCGGTGGCTGTACGAGGCGTAGGGATCGATCTCCGCGCCGATGACCATCTCGCCGCGGTCGGTCTGGCTGACGTACACGTGCAGCGTGGCCGAGACGAGGACCGGGTTCAGGAACGGCTTGAGCGGTTCCGTGACCAGGGCCTGGAGTGGGTGGGTGACGATGGGCAGGCGCACGCCGGCCATGTCCGCGATGGTCGTCGCCCAGCCGGCCGTGGCATTGACCACGGTCCCGGCCTTGATGGGTCCGGCGCTGGTGCGTACCCCGGCGATCCGACCGTCGGCAAGGTCGATCCCGGTGACCTCGACGCCCTGGTGGATGTGCACGCCGAGCTCGTCGGCGCGGCGGGCGTAGCCCCAGACCACGGCGTCGTGGCGGATGATGCCGCCGGGCGGGTGGTAGAGCGCGGCGTGGATCGGGTAGCGCGGCCGATCGGACAGGTCGAGCGCGGGCGCGAGCTCGCGGATCTCGTCGCGATCGAGGACGACCGAGTCCACGCCCTGGAGCTGGTTCACCTCGGCCCGCACCCGCAGGCCCGCCACCGCGGCGTCGGTATGGGCGAGGGTGAGGTGGCCATGCTGGCTGAACAGGACGTTGAACCCGAGCTCCACCGACAGGCGCTCGTAGATCTTGACCGACTCGTCATAGAACGAGACGCCCTCGGGGGTCCGGTAGTTGGAACGCACGATGGCCGTGTTGCGGCCACTGCCGCCGGCACCGATGTAGGCCTTCTCCAGGACTGCCACATCGCGGACGCCGCGCTTGGCCAGTTCGTAGGCGATGGACAGGCCGTGGACGCCGCCTCCGATGATGACGACGTCGTAGCTCGGCTTCGGGTCGCGTTGGCGCATCACTCGCCAGCGACGCAGCGGCCCGATCATCGCCCTTCCTCCTGCTCAGCGGCCGTGCTGCCGACCGCGGCTGGACCGACCGGCACCAGCCCATGACCGGCCCCGATGGCCAGTGTCGCATCCCAGACATAGGCCGCTTCATCACGCGCGACGAGGAACGTGTAGCCGGGCAGGCCTCCGGCCGAGTCCTGGCGGACGATGAACGCGCGTGGGCCGGCGAGCGGCGCCTGCAGCAGCTGGCCTTCGACAAGTGTCTCCGGCGTGGTGTCGGCCGGGCACAGCTCGGCCATGATGGCCGGCGCGGCGGGCCCGGCCAGGCGCAGGGCGGTCCGCGCTCCGGTCATCTCGATCGCGGACGCGTCGGCCCCACCGAGGTGGGTGGCGAGCTCGTCGGTCCAGGCCCCGGCCGGCCCGATGAGGAGCACCTCATCGGGGCCAAGACACCAGGCCGCACCGGCCGAGCCACCGAGCGTCGCGCGCACGACGGCCGGCTGGGTCGGCACGGCGCCAGCCGTCAGTCGGGCCGTGAGGTGTGCGGTACCCGGGCCGCGCAACAGCACCTCCCCGTACGGCCCGAGCTCGGCCAGACCGGCGGCGCGCTCGACGGCCGATCGCTCGGCGGCCGGGTCGCCGTAGTCCGTGGGCCAGCGCTTCGTGTCGCTGGCGAAGGTGGCGCCGAGCGCTTCGTGGCGGGCATCAAGGGCGGACCGGCGCACGACGGGGACGGTCCCGGCGGGGCGCGAGGTCGAGGTCGTCATGAGCGCACTCGTTCGCCCGCCGGGTCGTAGAACGGCCGGGTCCGGACCACGGCCGGCGCCGAGGCGCCCTCGCGGCCGGTGCCCAGGCGGATGGTCAGCGCCTGGTCCTCCACCGCGAGGTCTGCCGGGACCCAGGCCAGGCCGATGGCCCGGTCCAGGGTGGGGCTCCACTTGCTGCTCGTGACCCGGCCGATGGGCTTGCCGTCGAGGACCACGGCCGCGCCCTCGGCGGGCACCGCGGTACCGATCATCTCGAAGCCGGTCAGCACGTCGCGCAGGCCGTGCTCGGCGAGGGCGGCCAGCGTGTCCCGGCCGATGAAGTCCGGCCGATCGCCCTTGATCAGCCAGCTCATCGCAGCGCCGCGCGGGTCGGACAGCGCATCGGTGTCCTGGCCGACGATGGCGTGCTGCTTCTCCAGGCGCAGGACGCGCTGGGCCTCCACGCCGAACGGGACGATGCCGGCATCAGCGCCCGCCGCCAGCAGTGCATCCCATAGGTGGACGGCGCGGTCGGCCGGGGCGTGCAACTCGTAGGCCAGCTCGCCCACGAAGCCGATGCGCAGGATGACCGTGGGGACGCCGGCGACCAGGCCCTCGCGGGCATCCAGGTAGCGCAGGCCATCGGGCGACACGTCGACGTCGGTCAATGACGCCAGGACGTCCCGGGCACGCGGTCCGGCCAGGTTCATGGCGGCGTACCGGGCGGTGACGTTGGTCACGTCCACGCGCCGGTCCGAGGCGGCCAGCCACCAGCGGAACCAGCCGTCGACGGCGTCCAGACTGCCGGTGCCGGTCGTGATCAGGAAGCGGTCATCGCCCAGGCGGGCCACCGTCCCGTCGTCGAGGATGATGCCGGCGTCGTCGGTCATCGCACGGTACCGGATCCGCCCGACCTTGAGGTCGCTGAAGCGGTTCGGATGGAGCCAGTCGAGGAACGCCGCGGCATCCCGGCCGCGCACGTCCAGCTTGCCCAGGGTGGACACGTCGATGAGGCCGACCCGGGCGTGGACCGCCCGGATCTCGGCGTCCACGTCGCCGTAGTGGAGCGGGCGCTTCCAATCGCCCATGTCCATCCAGGTGGCCCCCGCGTCGTCGTGCCGATCATGCAGGGCGGTGCGCCGGACCGGATGCAGATGGGGACCAGCCAGCACACCGAGGGGCACGGGCTGGACAGGCGGTCGATAGGTGGTCAGGCCGACGACCTCGCGCGGGACGCCGCGGATGGCCGCGGTCACGCGATTTGCGTTGCCGTGGCATTGCTTGCCCTGGCATGGCCCCATGGTGATCGTGCTGTAGCGCTTGAGCGTCTCCAGCGAGGCGAACCCCTCCTTCACGCCCTGGACGAGTTCCTTCGCCGTCACGTCCTCGCACAGGCACACGAACGCCTTGCGTCCGACGGGCATCGCGGTCGGGGTCGGCTCCGGCAGCGCCTCGATGGCGGCCTCCACGCGGGCGCGATGCTCGGCCACCTCGGCCGACTCGGCGGACCCGGACGCCCCAGCCCCGCTCGCGGCCAGTCGACCGGCCAGCACGCCGCCAGCCGCGATGAGGGCATCGTCGGTGAGGCCCGTGACGTGCCCGGTGACCAGGACGTCGGCGCGACCCTGGGACGGGATCCACTCGGCGAGGCGCGGCTCGTAGGCCAGGGGCAGGCCGGCCTGGGCGGCGAGCGTGACCACGGGCTCCGGGCGGGCGGCCATGGCCACGAGGTCCGTGTCGAGTGACCGTTCCGTGCCGTCAGCGGCCCTGATGCGCAGCGCCCGGACCCGGCGGCCACCGGTCGTCCCGAGCACGGTGGCCCCGGTCAGGACCTCGACATCGGCCGAGGCGAGTGACGCGATCTCGTCACCGCCGACATCCGGCGTGCCAGGGCGCAGGTCCACCAGCGTCGAGACGGTCAGCCCGGCCGCCAGTAGCTCCACGGCCTGGCGCCAGCCGTGGTCGTCGTCGGTCACCACGACCACGCGCCGCCCGGCGCGGACCGCGTGCAGGTGGGCCAGGCGCAGGACCGCCGAGGCGAGCATGACCCCGGGTCGATCGTTGGCATCGAACATGAGCGGCCGCTCCGCGGCGCCCGTGGCCAGCACGATGCGTCCGGCCCGGATGCGCACGAACGTCGTGCCCTGGGCGACACCGACGAGCCCGCCGTCGTACAGGCCGATCGCGGTGGCCCGGCTCAGGACCTCGATGCGCGGCTCGGCGGCCACCAGCTCCGTGAGGCGGTCCGCCGCATCCGGTCCGGACAGCCCGGCGATGCGCGGATCGCCGGCCACCGGCCGAAGGCGCAGGCGAAGGTGCCCACCCAGGCTCGTCCCATCGTCGATGAGGATGATTCGCACCCCGGCTGCCGCGGCTTCCAGCGCCGCGAGGCAACCAGCTGGTCCGCCGCCAACGACCACGACCGCCGCGTGCAGATGGCGCTTGCGCGGATGCAGCTCGGGCCGCGCCTTGATGTCGATGCGGCCCAGACCGGCGACCCGCCGCAGGACCCCCTCGTACAGGGGCCAGAAGGCCCGCGGCCGGATGAACGTCTTGTAGTAGAACCCGATCGGGAAGAGCCGGTCGAAGCGATCGGTCAGCGACAGCAGGTCCGTCCGGAGCGACGGCCAGGCGTTCTGGCTGCGCACGCGCATGCCCGGTCGGACCTCGGTCACGCAGGCCCGCACGTTGGGCTCGCCATCCACGTCGACCAGGCAGTTGGGGCAGCGCCCGCTCGCGCACAGCACGCCGCGCGGTCGGTGGTACTTGAAGCTGCGCGACAGGACGTCCACGCCGTCAGCGGCCAGCGCCGAGGCGACGGTGTCGCCGCCGCAGGCCGTGTGGCCCTGCCCGTCGAAGGTGAACTCGGCCGTTTCGTCCCGACGCAGGTCGCGTCCAGCCGGCGCCGGCAGGCGTCGATCGGTCATCGCTCAGCGTCCCTCGGCGGGCAGGCGCCAGGCGACCCGATGGACCTCGTTGGTCCGGGTATCACGCTCGGCCTGGAACCAGCGCCGACAGCCCGCCCGATGGAACCACCACGCCCGCTCATCGCCGGCCACGTTGCGCCGGGCGTAGAGGTAGCCGGACCAGGTGGCGACATCGGAATCGGGTGCCGGCCTCGACTGGATCTCGCCGCCGTATCGGAACTCGGCGACATCGCGCGGGCCGCACAACGGACAAGCGATCAGGAACGACACGCGGACCCGCTCGTCACCCGAGTCCGCCGTTCGCACCCGGCACCCAGCGCGTGCCCACGAGCGGGATGCCGGTGATGGCCGCCGCCTCGATGGTCAGGGCACGCAGGTCGTCGGGGTCCAGATCGTGGATGTTGGCCTTGCCGCAGGCCCGCGCCAGCATCTGCACTTCGAGGGTCATGGCGGTCAGGAAGTTGGCGACGCGATCGGCCGCCTCGTCCACGGGCAACCGCGCGACCAGCTCCGGGTCCTGGGTCGTGATGCCGACAGGGCATCTTCCCGTGTGGCAGTGGTGGCAGGCGCCGGGCTCCGTGCCGAGCTTTGCGTAGTCCTCCACGTACAGCGGGGCGTTGCAATTGAGCGCGATGAGCGCGGCCGTGCCGATGTAGCAGGCATCGGCGCCCAGGGCGAGGGCCTTGGCCACGTCCACCCCGGAGCGGATGCCGCCGGCGGCGATGATCTGGACCTGGCCCAGCATCCCGACGTCTTCCAGACCTCGGCGCGCCTCCACGATGGCGGCCAGGGTGGGGATGCCGGTGTGATCCTGGAGGATCTCCGGCGAAGCGGCGGTACCGCCCTCCATGCCGTCCACGACGACGACATCCGCCCCGCACTTGGCGGCCAGCTTGACGTCATCGAACGTCCGGGTCGCCCCGATCTTGACGAAGATGGGCACGCGGTAGTCGGTCGCCTCGCGCAGCTCCTCGATCTTGAGGGTCATGTCATCCGGACCGAGGAAGTCCGGATGGCGAGCCGGTGAGCGCTGGTCCACCCCCGGCGGCAGGTCCCTGATGGCGGCGATCTCGGCCGAGATCTTGGAGCCGAGCAGCAGGCCTCCGGTCCCGGGCTTGGCACCCTGGCCGATGGTCAGCTCGATGCCGTCGGCCTGGCGCAGGTGGTGGACGTTGGCGCCGTAGCGGCTGGGCAGGACCTCCACGATCATCGTCTTCGAGTTCTCACGCTCGGCCGGGAGCATGCCGCCATCACCGGACGTGGTGGATCCACCGACTCGGCTGGCGCCGCGCGCCAGGGCCACCTTGGCGTTGAGCGACAGGGCGCCATAGCTCATGCCGGTGATCATCACCGGGATATCCAGGCTGATCGGCTGCTCCGCGAAGCGCGTCCCCAGCACCGTCGTGGTCACGCACTTCTCGCGATAACCCTCCAGCGGGATGCGGGTCAATGAGGCCGGCAGGAAGGTCAGGTCATCGAGCGACGGCAACGGCCTGGAGCGCAGTGTCCCGAAGCCGCGGATGAGGTAGCGCCCAAGCGCCGCCTTTTCCTGGATCTCCCCGATGACCGAGGGCGTGTAGACGGGACTGGTTCGTCTACCCTGCGGATCGGCCGGGACTGGCTCGTCGTGGTCGCTCACAGGGCCGCCCGCCAGGTGTCCAGCTCGTGCTTCGCGAAGTTCCACAGCTTGCGGCCGGCGATGATTCGCTTGAACGGGCCGGGCCGGGGCAGGTCGTATTCGGCGAAGGCCGATTCCAGCATCGCCTGGTCCTCCTCGCTGGCCGGTTCCACCACCGTGTCGTTGCCGAACGAGGCGATCTCGCCGACGACGTAGACCGTGCCCTCGTACATCGAGTCGGCGAGGGCGTCGCCGGCATCGCCGGCGATGGCGATGTAGCCCTTCTGCATCATGAACCCGGTCATGTAGCCGGCGTTGCCCGCGACGAGCAGGCGGCCGCCCTTCATGGAGACCCCCGCCCTGGCCGCGCAATCCCCGCGCACCACGACCGTCCCGCCCCGGATGGATGCTGCGGCGCTGTTGCCGGCATTGCCGTCTACGACCACGGTCCCGGACAGCTGGCCCTCGGCCAGGCCCCAGCCCGCGCTGCCGCGGATGTGGATCGTCGCGCCGTCGCCCATCCCCCCGCAGTAGTAGCCGACGCTGCCATCGAATTCGACCTCGCCCGGTGTCAGCAGCGCGACGCCCAGGTTGTGGCGGGCCCCAGGATCGCGAACGACGACCCGCTGGCCATCGGCCAGGGCGGCCCGGATGTCCAGGTTGATGTCCCGGATCGGGCGATCGGTGGCCACGATCTCCAGGCCAGCGCCGTACCCGGTCTCGGCGGTCACGAGGCCGCCCCGGCCGGCACCGGCAGATCGGACCGCCGCCACAGCTTGTACACGTGCCCGGATGGTTCGTGCGCGACGCCGTCGGACCCAAGGGCGGCCCGGATGGCGATCTCCTCGTTGGCGATGGCCACGTAGTCGTCGGTCTCCACGGTGATGAGCGGCTTGAGCGCGAACGGATCGCGCGCATAGCCCATCGCGTCGCCGCTGGCGACGAGGTAGCTGAAGCTGCCGTCGAAGTCGTCCAGCGACGCCTGCAGCGCGTCCTCCAGGCTCAGGCCGCGCCGGAGCTGGTCGGCGATGTAGACCCCGATGATCTCCGAGTCGTTCTCCGAGAAGAAGCGCACGCCCTGCTGCTCGTACGACCGGCGCATCTTGTGGTAGTTGGTGATGTGCCCGTTGTGGACCGTGGCCACGTCCGCGACCCCGCGCGCCCAGAAGGGCTGCGAATGGGTCAGGTCCACCTTGCTCTCGGTCGACAGGCGGGTGTGGCCTATGGCGTGACTGCCGCGGAAGCCGCGCATGTCGAACGAGGCCTGCAGGTCGTCCGGATGGCCGACCTGCTTGACCAGCTCCAACTGCTTGCCGAGGCTCACGACCTCGACGTCGTCGGAGCCAGCTTCGGCGGCGGCCCGGATGGCCGGCGCATCTGCGGCGGTGGACAGCTCGACACGCAGCAGACCGTGATGGCGCTCGACCGTGCCGACGTCGCCGACCGTTGCCAGGCCGGCCACGATGCGACGCTCGTGCTCCGCGGCGTCGCCGTGTTCAGGCAGGCGTATCCAGCAACTGTCGCGGTGGGCCGGCTCCGAACGGTAGAGGGCCATGCCGACGCTGTCCGGCCCGCGCCTCGCCAGGCTCGTCAGCATGTCCAGCATGATCTCGCCGATCGGCTGGGGTTCGTCGCGCTTGGACAGGTAGCCAGCGATGCCGCACATGGTCCGACTCCACCATGGGTTGAGTGAGGGTGACCCGACCCGGGGCGGCCTTCGCGCTCCGGTTCCACTCGCAGAGGAGATGGTACGCACCAATCCACCCTGATGCAAGTCCGAATCGCGATATGGACTTGAATGACTTTCCTGATGGTGTACCCTGCCCGACAGCCCGAACGCGCTGAAGCGCACTCGCACGGAGCGACGGATGTCAGGACCGGACGAGGCCTACGCGTCCCTGCTTGAGGATGAATCGGCGTTCCTGGAGGACGCCATCACCCAGGCCATCGGTGACCGCCTGCGCGAAGAACGACGGCGCCTGTCGCTGACCCTCCAGGACGTCGCCGACCGCTCGGGCCTGTCGCTGGGCATGATCTCCAAGATCGAGAACGCCCAGACCTCACCGAGCCTGCGCACGCTGGCCCGCCTGTCGCAGGCCCTGGAGGTCCCGGTCACGACCTTCTTCCGGGGCTTCGAGGAGGAGCGCGACGCGTCCTACGTGCGCGCCGGAGAGGGCATCGAGCTCGTCCGCCAGGGGACCCGGCACGGCCATCGCTATGAACTGCTGGCCGCGGCGAAGGGGACCCAGCGCAAGGTCCAACCGTTCCTGGTGACGCTGACCGAGCAGCGCGAGACGTTCCCCCTCTTCCAGCACGACGGTGTGGAGTTCCTGTACGCGCTCGAGGGCGCGTTCGCCTACCGCTACGGCCGCCATACCTACGACATGGATCCCGGCGACTCGCTCATGTTCGACGGTCGCATCCCACACGGCCCGGAACGCCTGACCGCGCTCCCGGCCAGGTTCCTGTCCATCACGGTGGAGCTCGACCCGGACGACCGTCCGCCCGAGCGATAGGGGGAGAAGGAGGGTGATCGCAGCGACACAGTCCCCGTAGCTGAGGCGCGGCAGCCGGAGGCCTGTCGCCGCACACCAAGGTCAAGGCCGAAATCGCCCGGAGGGAGGGTATGTCCGATCTGACCGATTCCTTGAATGTGATCTTCACCGAGTTCTACTACTGGGTGACGGTCGTCTTCATGTTCCTGATCCACGTCGGCTTCGCGACCTACGAGGTCGGTGTCGCACGACGCAAGAACCTGCAGCACATCCTGATCAAGAACATCATGGTCATCCCCGTCGTGACCGTGACGTTCTTCCTGTTCGGCTGGTGGATCTACTTCGCGTTCGTCAACGGGCCGTTCCTGAACGGCGGCGTCCCGGAGCTGGCGGAGAGCTTCTACCCGTGGTCGCCGTTGATGGGCCCGAACATGGCCGACCGCATCACCGGCGTCTTCTGGGCCGCCTTCCTGTTGTTCTCCTGGACGGCTGCCTCGATCATCTCGGGCGCGATCATGGAGCGGACCAAGACCAGCGCGTTCCTGATCATGGCCGTCGCCATCGGCTCCGTGTTCTGGATCATCGATGCGGCCTGGGGCTGGGCCCCCAACGGCTGGATGGTCCAGCTGATGGGCTACCACGACGCGTACGCGTCGGGCGTCATCCACGCCATCGCCGGCGGCGCTGCACTGGGCGTCCTCGTCGTCCTCGGGCCGCGCATCGGGAAGTTCGGTCCCAACGGCGAGATCCGGGACATCAAACCGCACAACGTGTGGATGGCGTGCATCGGCCTGCTGCTCGTGTACACGGGCTTCTGGGGCTTCTATGCCGCCTGCAACATCCCGCTGTTCAACGTGGGCACGGAGGCCGAGCCGTTCTTCTCGGCGACCAACATCTACCTGATGCCGACCACCCTGTCGGGCATCACCTTCAACTTCCTGATGTCCCTGTCGGGCGGCCTCATGGCGGGCTACTACCTGTCCAAGGGCAACCCGTACTGGACCCTCTCGTGTGGCCTCGCCGGCATCATCGCGGCGTCGGCTGGCAACGACCTCTACCATCCCATCCAGGCCGCGCTGGTCGGCGTCGTCGGCGCCACCGTCGCCTACAAGGGCCACTACTACGTGGAGCGCCGGTTCAAGATCGACGACGGCGTCGGTGCGGTCGCGGTCCACGGCTACGCCGGCTTCGTCGGCGTGGTCCTCGCAGGCTTCCTGCTGTGGGGCTACCCCGCCGCGGCGCCGGTGGATGGCAGTGCCGCTGCCTGGTTCGGCGTCACTCCGGACGGCTTCCCGGCCATCAATCCCATCGGTAACCTGATCGGCGCCGTGATCATGTTCGGCGTCCTCGGCTTCCTGCCGTTCTACATCCTCGCCCGCATCCTGAAGGCGGCTGGCATGCTGCGCGTCCCGCGCCGCGTGGAGCTCGCCGGCCTGGACACCGACACGTTCGGCGACGGGTATCCGTACCTGCCCGAGATCGAGACCGACTTCGAACCCATCGAGCGGCGTGAAGCCCACGTTGGCTCCTCGTGAAGCACCCCGAAAGGAGGACCTGAACCATGCCCACCGGCATCGAGTCCTGGGCGAACCCGGCCGACATCGGCCCGATCTATCCGTTCGTCGGGACGGAGGTCGCCCTGACCGTCATCGGCGTCGTGCTCTGGATCGCGTTCCACGTGATCACGGCGCGCGAGGAGAACCAGCAGTGGCGTGAGATGGACGAGCGGTACGCCGCGGAGCCACCCGCGAGCTGACCTGTCGTCCGCATTTCGACGGCCGGAGCGATCGCTCCGGCCGTCGCGTGTCTCGCGTCCACGCCCATGACCGCTCGGCCGCGCACGATGGCCGCCACGTGGGATGCGGCGCCATCCTCCACGGCCAGCGCTCGGCTGTCATGACGACTCGTCATGACCCATGGTTCGTAGCCGGCACCTACTCGACACAGGGTGGATGATGAGAGGGCTGGAGATCCGGATTCGCCAGCCAGCCCGTGGATCGGGCGGCCAGGAGGGCCCGCAAGATAGCCGCAGATGTCCCCGACGTGCGCCGTGCCCTGGTCTTCCACGACCGGCAGCTGATCGTCGACATGATCGAGTTGACCCTCAACCATGGGGTGTTCATGATTCGCGCCGCCGACTCCCTTGCCGCGGTGGAGGAGGTCCTCCGGGAATGGCTGCCGCACATGGCCGTGGTCGACATGGATCACGACGACAGCACGGCACTGCTGCAACGCCTGGGCGCCTCGAGCACCTTGCGCAAGAGCACCGTCCCGGTCCTCGGCCTGACCCGGCGCGGCGACCTGCGCACCAAGCTCCGGGCCTTCGATCTGGGCGTGGACGACATCCTGACGCTGCCCTTCTCGCCCGAGGAGCTGCTCGCTCGCGCGATCGTCATCACCCGACGCGCCTCGGGAACGGACCGGCCGATCATCCCGACGATCCGCCTGGGCGAGATCGAGGTCGATATCGTCAACCGTGTGGTGCGGCCCGGCGATTCCGAGGTCCACCTCAGCAGGATCGAGCAGAGCCTGCTCTACCTGCTGGCCAGTCGCGGCGGCCGGACGGTGACTCGCGAGGCGATCCTGGACGCGATCTGGGGCACTGACTTCGTGGCCGAGAGCAACATCGTCGACCGCCACGTCCGGAGCCTGCGGATCAAGCTCCAGAACGACTACCGCCATCCGCGCTTCATCGCCACTGTGCCAGGCGAGGGCTACCGATTCATCCCGACCTTCTCGAACCAGGGGTGGGTGGGCGACGCGACGGCCACAAACCCCCACTGATCCTGGGTGAACGGGAAGGTGGGCCGAACCCCCAAGCACGGCCCACCTTCCAGGGCGAGGAGATCGTCGCGAGTGTGCACCGCGGCGCGGCCCTGTCATGACGAGTCGTCATGGCCACGCCCGGACAATGTGGCACGAGCCAGACTGACCACGTGACGCCCGACCAGCGGCGCGCCTTCATCGCTGATCACACGACCCTCGGTCCGGCGCCCTTCGTGCCCGAGATCCGGTTGCACATCGGCGGCGCGTCGATGCCGCTCTGGGAGGCCGCCTTCTTCGCCGATGACCGTCTGCCGGTGCCGCCGCCGATGTGGGCGTGGCCATGGGCGGGCGGCCAGGCCCTCGCCCGCTACGTGTTGGATCACCCGGACCTCGTCGCCGGGCGGCGCGTCCTGGACGTGGGGACGGGCGGCGGGATCGTGGCCATCGCGGCCGCCCTGGCCGGCGCCGCAGAGGTCATCGCCGTCGATATCGAGCCGTACGCTATCGAGGCCTGCCGCCTGAACGCTGACGCGAACGGCGTGGGCGACCGCGTGTCGACCTGGGAGGCCGACCCGGTGGCACATGACGACGGCTGGGACGTGGTCCTCGCGGGCGACGTCTGGTACGAGGCGGACCTGGCCGCCCACCTCGGGCCGTGGCTGCGCGCCCTGGCGGCGCGCGGCGCCGTCGTCCTGACCGGCGACCTCGGACGGGCGCACCTGCCCGCTGACGGTCTGCAGACCCTGGCCGACTACGTGGTCCCGACGCTCGTGGACCTGGAGGACGTGCCGGAGAAGCCGGCCCGGGTGCTGCGCGTCGGCGCCTGACCTCAGCCCGGCAGATCCTCGAAGACGAAGATGAGGCGCTTTTTGGGACCAGGATCGCCGAGGACGACGCGAGTCGGCTCGATCGGCAGGAACCAGGACCGGGCGCGCTCCTCGGTCAGGCCGTGGTGGCAGTTGCTCGTGTCCTCCAAGACCCAGTCGATGGGCAGCGAGAGGATGGCGTGGCGAGCCGTGCGCACGACTTCGGCGAACGCGATCGCCTGCTTGCCCTTGAGGTGCTCGAAGACCTGCAGGCCGACGAACAGGTCGTAGGCCTTGTCCTCGACCGGCCACGGCGCCACCGTCGCATCGTGGACGACGAGCGCTCCCTCACGCTGGAGATCGGGGCGCTCGATGCGGTCCATGGCGTCGGCGCCGACGATGAGCGGCCGGGCCCACGGCCCGAGCTCCAGGGCGGTGTGCAGGTCGTGACGGGCGATGAGCTCGGACGCCTGCTGACCGGCCACGGACAGATAGGTCCAGCGTCCACGATAGTACGAGTCGTTGGCCTCGATGAACGTGAATTCCTGCTTGGTCAACGGACGGATCGTGCCTGGCACATGCTTGACCTTGAGGATCGCCGGCGGCGTGTTCGCGGCGGCCCGCACCGCGGCGTTCCGGCCGAACAGGGGCTGGGCGGCTCGCCAGATCGGGTGCAGGACGGGTCGTAGCGGCCACAGCCAGCGCTTGAGCCTGGCGATGATCCGGGCGGTCACGCGTCGGCCGGGCGCAGGGCGATCCAGATGGTCTTGGTCTCCTGGTACTGCTCGTGGGCGCGCAGCGACTTGTCGTGGCCCCCGAAGCCGGACTGCTTGAAGCCTCCGAACGGCGTCGTCAGGTCGCCCTCCGAGTAGCAATTGATGCCGATGGTCCCAGCCTTGAGCTGGCGGGCCACGCGATGGGCGACGTTGAGGTCGTCGGTGTACAGCGAGGCACCCAGGCCGTAGGGCGTGTCGTTGGCGATGGCCACCGCCTCGGCCTCCGTCTCGAACTCGATGACCGACAGGACCGGGCCGAAGATCTCCTCCTGGGCGATGCGCATGTCGTTGCGCACGCCGTCGAAGATGGTCGGCGTCACGAACCAGCCGCCCGAGTCCTCGCGCACGCGCTGGCCACCGGTGGCGACCCGCGCGCCATCAGCGCGGCCGACGGCGATGTACTCCAGGACCGTGTCCATGTGGCTGCGCGAGATCATCGGCCCGATGCGCGTGGCCTCGTCCAGCGGATCGCCGACGATCCAGTCGCGCTCGACGGCGGCCACCAGCGCATCCAGCACCTCCGCCTTGCGGTCCTTGTGGACGATGAGGCGCGAGCCAGCGGAGCAGTTCTCGCCCATGTTCCAGAAGATCGCGTTCGTCGCGTTTGCGACCAGGTTCTCGATGTCCGACACGTCGCGCATCACGACCTGCGGGCTCTTGCCGCCGAGCTCCAGCATGACCCGCTTGAGGTTGGACCTGGCCGCGTACTCCAGGAAGGTGCGCCCGACTTCGGTGGAGCCAGTGAAGGCCACGGCATCGATGTCCATGTGCCGGCCGATGGCGCCGCCGACGCTCTCGCCGCCGCCCGGGACGACGTTCAGGACGCCCGGCGGCAGGCCCGCCTCGGTGGCCAACTCCGCGATGCGCAGGAGGCTCAGCGACGTGAAACGGGCGGGCTTCATGACCACGGCGTTGCCGGTCGCCAGCGCCGGACCCAGCTTCCAGGCGGCCATCAGGGCCGGGTAGTTCCAGGGGATGACCGCGCCGACCACACCGACCGGCTCGCGCACGATCATCGCCAGCGAGTCGCGCCCGGTGGGCGTCACGTCGTCGTTGATCTTGTCGATGGCCTCGGCGTGCCAGCGGATCGTGGCAGCCGTGTCCGGGATGTCGATGGCCCGGCAATCGGACAGCGGCTTGCCCGAGTCGAGGCTCTCCGTGATGGCGAGTTCCTCTGTGTTCGCGTCGATCGCGTCGGCGACGCGCAGGAGCGTGCGCTTGCGGTCGCCGGGCGACATCGTCGCCCACGTGCCATGGTCCACGGCTCGACGGGCAGCGGCGACCGCGGCATCGACGTCGGCGGCGTCACCCTCGGCGACGGTCGCCAGCGGCTGTCCGGTGGCCGGGTTCTCCGTCTGGAACGTGCGGCCGCTGGCCGCGTCCACGTACCGTCCGTCGATGAACAGGCGCGTGCGGAACGCGATATCCGTGTCCGGACGACCCGCTGCCTGGAGTTCCGTTGCCGTGGCGACCATGCTGACCTCGCTTCGCTTCCCTCGACCCCGCTGTGCTGTCCGGGGATGGTCGCGCGGCGGGTCGCCCGCGTCAATCGAGCGTCACGGAATGGGTGCGGAGACAGCGCGAGGTTTCGACTGCGTGTCGACGGCCGCTTCGGCGCTCGCTGGGCGTACATCCCAGCGAAGGAAGGCCGGCAGCGGCGGCGATGGCCTCCGAAACAGGCCCTTCCACGACCATAGCGTCCGCGCGGCGGGCAGATCGGCCAAGAAAGGGCCGGTCGGGGTCACTCGTTGGCTCGGATGTACGCCTGGCGGACACCCGAGCAGGCCGGGCCGCCGGGTGACCGCGGGGTTCGCAGCGCGGCGACGGCTCTGGCGCTCATCGTGGTGGCCGCCTCGCCCGCGGGAATGTGGTTCGGGCGGCTGCGGTGGTCGGCGTCCGGGCGCGCATCTCCGCCAGCCGGCGGTGCAGGAACGCCCGCTCGGCACCGTTGTCGGTCAGGCCGGCTGCTCGTTCGTAGCTCGTCGCCGCCTCGGACCAGCGCTCAAGACGGCGGAGCATGTCCGCTCTGGCGGCGTGCAGGTACGGGTAGTCAGCCAGCGTCCCGTCGGCGGCGAGCCCGTCGATCATGGCCAGGCCGATGCCGGGGCCGTCGACCAGGGCCACCGCGACCGCGTGGTTGAGGGCGACGACCGGCGATGGGTCGAACCGCGCCAGGACCGCGTACAGGCCGGCGATCTGCGCCCAATCGGTCGCGGCGGCGGTCGCGGCATCGTCGTGCAGGGCCGCGATCGCGGCCTGGACCTGGTACGGACCGGTCCGGCCGGCGGAGAGGGCGGCCGCCACGAGGGCGCGGCCCTCCGCGATCCGGGCGTGGTCCCAGCGTGACCGGTCCTGGTCGTCCAGCAAGATCAGGCTCCCGTCGTCGGTGGCACGCGCCTCGCGGCGCGCGTCGTGCAGGAGCATCAGGGCCAGGAGCCCGCGCGCCTCGGGCTCGTCGGGGAGCATCGCGACCACGACTCTCGCCAGGCGGATCGCCTCGGCCGACAGCTCGCGGCGCACGAGCGCATCGCCGGACGACGCCGTGTAGCCCTCGTTGAACACGAGGTACAGGACACGCAGGACGCCATCGAGACGCTCCGGCAACAGCTCCGCCGGCGGCACGCGATACGGGATGCCCGCGTCGCGGATCTTCTTTTTGGCCCGGACCAGGCGCTGGGCGAGGGTCGGCTCCGGGACGAGGAACGCCCGGGCGATCTCCGGCGTGGTCAGACCGCCGAGCGTGCGCAGCGTCAGCGCGACCCGGGCGTCCAGCGGCAGGGCCGGATGACAGCAGGTGAAGATCAGTCGCAATCGATCGTCCGTGATGGGCATCTCGTCGTCCTCGGCGGCGTCATCCTCCCCCGGTCCGAGCGCCGCGAGCTCCTCCTCGATAAGGGCCTGGCGACCAAGCAGCTCGGTCTTCTCGCGGAGACGCTGGCGTCGGCGCAGTCGATCGATGGCCCGGTTTCGCGCGGTGGTCGTGATCCACGCCCCGGGATTGGCGGGCACGCCCCGTTGCGGCCAGGTCTCGAGGGCGGTGATGAAGGCGTCCTGGACCGCCTCCTCGGCGAGGTCGAAGTCGCCAAGGACGCGGATGAGAGACGCCACCGCGCGACCGGATTCCTCGCGAAAGACGCGCGCGACGATCTCGTGCGCGGTGGCGGGCTCGGTCAGACCGACGCCGCCGATCCCGTGGCCGACGCGTCAGCGCCAGGGGCATCGAAGTCGACGATCGGCCGCACCTCGATGGAGCCGGTCTTCGCGCCGGGGATCATGGCCGCGTACTCGAGCGCCTCGTCCAGGTTCGCGACATCGACGACGTAGAACCCGCCCAGGATCTCTTTCGTCTCGGCGAATGGCCCGTCGGTCGTCACCGTCTGGCCGTCCCGGACCCGCACGGTGGTGGCGGTCGAAACGGGATGGAGCGCCTCGCCAGCCTTGAGGGCGCCGCGCTCGGTGACGTGCGCCCAGAAGGCGTCATAGGCCTTCATGGTCTCCGGAGAGAAGTCCTCGGACTCGGACTCGGGGCCGTAGATGAGGAGCAGGTACTGCATGGCAGGATCCTTCTGACGTGGCGACCGGTCCAGGCCGTCTGACCTGACAACGAACGGGCCATGCGCGAATCGACATCGCCGGATCCCGAGTCTACGGCCCGCGGTAAGGTGTGACCATGGCGTCGCCCAAGGAAGTGCTGGTGATCGACGGGCACGAGGTCGCGGTGTCCAATCCGGGCAAGGTCTACTTCCCGGATGCGGGCTTCACGAAGCTCGATGTCGTGCGCTACTACCAGGCCGTCGCGCCGGGCGCCCTGGCGGGCATCCGTGGACGGCCGATGGCGCTCAAGCGCTTCGTGGACGGCATCACGAAGGAGCCGTTCTTCCAGAAGCGAGCGCCGGACAACACGCCCGACTGGATCCGCCAGGCGGAGCTGACCTTCCCATCGGGCCGGACCGCGTCGGAGGTCGTGGTGGATGACGCCGCGGGCCTGGCCTGGGTCAACAATCTCGGCTGCATCGACCTCAACCCGCACCCAGTCCGCGCCGACGACCTGGACCATCCCGACGAGCTGCGGGTGGACCTGGACCCGGTCCCTGGCGTGCCCTGGTCGCAGATCCGCGAGGTGGCGATGGTCTGTAAGGAGGCGCTCGAGGCGGTCGGACTGGTGGGCTGGCCCAAGACGTCCGGCTCGCGGGGGATCCACATCAACGTACGCATCTCGCGCGACTGGACGTACCCGGAGGTGCGCCGCGCTGCGCTGGCCCTCGCCCGGGACGTGGAGCGTCGGGCACCCGGCGCCGCAACCTCCCGGTGGTGGAAGGAGGAGCGCCACGGCGTCTTCCTGGACTACAACCAGAACGCCAAGGATCGGACGGTGGCCTCGGCGTACTCCATCCGGCCACTGCCCGACGCCCGGGTGTCCACGCCGCTGACCTGGGACGAGGTGCCGACCGTCGAGGCCGAGGCGTTCACCATCGAGACGGTGCCCGCGCGGTTCGCCGCGATCGGCGACCCGGGCGCCGGCATCGACGACGCGGTCGGCTCGCTGGAGGCCCTGCTGGAGCTGTCCCGCCGGCACGAGGCCGAGGGCGAGGGCGACGCGCCGTGGCCGCCGAACTACGCGAAGCAGGAGGGCGAGCCGCCGCGGGTCCAGCCGTCTCGGGCACGCCGGCCGAAGGCCGAGTACGAGCCGGGTCGGGGCGTGGACGGCGGACCGCCGCCGGACGTGGCCGCCGAGCGCGCGGCGGCGGTAGCGGCAGGCGATCGCAACGCCGGCCTGCCGAACGAGTGGGAGGGCTCCCGCCCGACCCCGACCGGGCGGCGCAAGTCCTCCATCCCGGTCATCGAGATCTCGCGCGCCGCGTCCAAGGCGGAGGCGCTCGAGGGACTGGAGCGCTGGAAGGCGCGTCACCCGGGCGTCGCCGACCACCTGGAGCCCGCGGACGTGCTGGTGGACGGGATGCGCGGCCGGTCATCGCTGTGGTACCGGGTGCGCGTGAACCTGACCCACGTCCCGGAGGCGGAGCGGCCGACCCAGGAGGCTCTGGATCCGGACTACGACCCGTGGGCCGGCTACGAGTGGCCGGACAAGGGCGGCCAGCTGGAGCGGGCCCCCCGCACGGCCAAGGCGAAGGCGAAGGCGGCTGACGGCGCGTCCGCAGACGACGCCCCGTGACCCACGACGACATGGTCGCCGTCCTGGAGCGCGCGGCGGCGCGGCCCGCGAGCGAGCTGACCCCGCCCTGATCGTGCACCCGGCGCACGGTGGCGGACATCGTGCGCCACATGGACGATCGGAGCGGGCAACCTTTGCCGCGGCCATCACGGACCGTGACCGGCCGATCGCCCGCATCGTGCCGATCCAGCCGGGAGCGGCCCTCACCATCCGGCGCGCGCGAAAGCCGCTCTCGGAGGTTCGTGATCGGGTCTATCCCGCGGGAGGCTGGACGCGGTCATCGCTTGAGGTGCTGCTGGAGGAACGACAGGGTCGGTGAACGCGTACGTGGATGCATCCGTCGTCCTGCGACTCGTGCTTGGCGAGCCCGATCCCGTCGGCACCTGGCGCTCTGTCGAGCGGGCCGTGTCCAGCGAGCTCGTCCGTCTCGAATGCCTGCGCACCGTCGATCGTAAGCGGGTGCTCGGGCATCTACCCGATGAAGCCGTCGCCCGCCAGCGCGCGTCCGTCCTTGACCTGATCGACCGATTCGACCTGGTGCCGGTCTCGAGCGCGATCCTGGAGCGGGCAGCCCAGCCCCTGCCGACGCTCCTTGGCTCGCTCGATTCGATCCACCTGGCGAGCGCCCTTGCCGTCGCCGGTCTGTACGAGGACCTCGTCTTCCTGACCCATCACCGGGGCCTCGCACAGGGCGCTCGCGCCATGGGATTCGTGGCCGAAGGCGCCTGACCGATCCACGCCGCCGCACACGGGCCGGTCACGCGGTCGCACGGGCCGGCCACGCGGTCGTGCCGGCGGCCGCGCGGCCCGGCCGGCCCACGCCATGGCTCGGGCCGGCCGCCGCCAAGCGAACAGGACATCGTCCGCCCTGTGCACGATCCGGGCGGGGTGCGCGCGGTCGTGCCGGCCGCCGCCAAGCGAACAGGACATCGTCCGCCCTGTGCACGATCCGGGCGGGGTGCGCGCGGTCGTGCCGGCCGCCGCCAAGCGAACAGGACATCGTCCGCCCTGTGCACGATCCGGGCGGTCAGGACCCGAAGATCTGACCGAGCAGGTACGGGGTGCTGGTTTCCAGCTGGTCGTAGCGGCAGTCGGCCGGCGGCTTGTCCGGGCGCCAGCGCTTGAACGTCGTCCCGTGGCGAAACCGGTCGCCCTGGAGGTGGTCATAGGCCACCTCCACCACACGCTCGATCCGGAGCGGCTCCCACGACAGGTCCTTGCCCCGGTTCCAGCGCGACGTGGCGCCGGGCAGTCGCTGACCGGAGGCGTCGGTGTCGCCGGCCATGGCCCACTCGGCCCATTCCTTCCAGGGGTGCTCGTCCATCGCCCGCTCACGCAGCGGCGCGAGTTCGGCGGCGACCTCCGCCCGGCGGTCCCAGGTGAAGGTTGATGTCACGCCGACGTGGTGGAGCGTGCCCTCATCGTCGTACAGCCCGAGGAGCAACGACCCGACGTGCGTGCCCGGCCCGTTCTTGTGCCATCGGAAGCCGGCCACCACGCAGTCCGCGGTGCGCTGGTGCTTGATCTTGAGCATCGCTCGCTTGCCAGGCTGGTACGGAGCATCGAGCTTCTTGGCCACGACGCCGTCCAGCCCGGCGCCTTCGAAGCGCTCGAACCAGTCGGCTGCCGTCGCCCGGTCGCGGGTCGCCGGCGTCAGGTGGATCGGCGCCTCGACACCGGCGAGCACCGCTTCTAGCCTCGCCCGGCGCTCCGCCTGGGGCACAGCTCGCAGATCCTCGTCGCCGATGGCCAGCAGATCCCAGGCCACGAACGATGCCGGTGACTCCTCGGCCAGCATCTTGACTCGGGATGCGGCCGGGTGGATGCGCAGCAGCAACGACTCGAACCGGAGGGCGCCGTCACGAGCGATGACGACCTCCCCATCCAGCACGCAGCGCTCCGGTAGCGCGGCCTTGAGCGGCTCCGCCAGCTCGGGGAAGTAGCGGTCCAGCGGCTTGAGGTCGCGGGACTGCGTGAACAGCTCGTCGCCGTCACGGAAGATGATGGCCCGAAACCCGTCCCACTTGGGCTCGAACAGCCACGTCCCGTCGTCGGGCGGCAGGCCATCGCTGGCCTTGGCGAGCATCGGTTCCAGGGGCGGCTGGAAGGGCAGCCTCATCGCCCGAGTGTACGCGCCAGCGCCTCGCGCGCCCGCTCGCGGCCGAGGTTCCAGGCGGCAAGACCGGCGTACGCGGGATCGGTGGCGAGTTCCGCCGCCCGCGCCTCCAGCAGGTCGCGGACGGCTGCGGCGTACTCGGCCGGCAAGCGCGGCAGCGCATCGGCGAGGACCGGGATCGCGTCGTCGGGCAGGACAGCCAGGTACTCGACATCGAGGCCGGACCAGCCGTCGGGCGGCACCAGCGACGGGTCGATCGCCCGCGCCACGTTGCGCTCCGCGACGAAGGCCGGCGGCGCCATCGCGTTGAGGCCGATGAGTGACACGAGGCCGATCGCGGCCATGGCGTGGCCCAGCCAGCGCGTCCTGGCGGCCAGGACGAGTGCCCCGAGCACGACCAGGGTCACAGCCAGCGCCGCGATCGACACGGCGACGTACAGGCGCAGCTCCGTCCAACCGTAGGCGTCCTGGTACAGGCCGAGGCGCACGGCGGCCGACAGGAGCACAGCGATGGTCAGGGCCACCAGGGTGACCGCGAGCGCGAGATAGGCCGCCGGCCGCCGTGCGATGGCCAGGTCCAGGCCGACCAGGATCCCGCCGGCCAGCCCGGCCGCCGCCACGAGCTCGAAGTACCCGCGCCGCGCGTAGTCGGCGTAGGTCATGCCGATCGCGGCGAGCGTGTCCAGGCCGCCGAACAGGTACCCGACCTGGAGCCCGACGAAGAGGGCCGCAACGGCGTCCACGGCAACGAGCACGATGATCGCCTCGGTCGCGCCGAGGATGCCGGTCCAGCCCCGCTCGACGGTCCGCGACGCGGCGCCAAGCGATGATCCGCTGATCGACGTGCCGTCCAGGAACCCCGCGGCCGGCTCCGGGATGCCGTGCGCGGCGATCGAAAGGAAGCCAGCCGTGAACCACCCCGCCGAGATGGCGAACAGGACCCGACCCGGCAGCGCACCGAGATCGATCCGCAGGCCGAGCAGGTCGTCCAGGCCGCGCCGGAAGATGGGATCTGCGGAGGCGAACAGGGTGGCCATCATGAGCGCCAGCGGGATGGCCAGGAGCAGGCCGCGAGCCACGGGCGCCAGCCACGCGGGCCGGCGGTGGGCCGACCCGGCCGTCGGCTCGCCACGGGAGGCGCGCAGCACGCGCAGTGCCCCGATGCTGACGAGCGCCCCGACCCACATCCCGATGGCCACGACGATCGAGGCCGACCGGCGGGTGACGACGAGGCCGGAGAACGACACCGCCGAGAGCCCGCAGCAGGCGAGCGCCGCGAGCGCATCGAGCGCACCCAGGAACGGATCGGCCCGGACGGCCACGAACGCGGCCAGGACGATCGCCGCGACGGGTAGCCACGTATCGAGCGGGTCCGGAGCGCGGCCCTCACGACGGAAGCGCCACGCAGCCGCCAGGGCCGCACCGACCAGGATGAGCAGGTTCAGCCCGAGTGCCGGCCCATCGAACAGAACCTCGGTCAGGGCGCCCATGGCGAGCGCGACGACCAGCAGACGGCGAGCGTGGTGACGAGGCATGTTGGTCCTCCATCGGCCGGACGGTCGGGCTGCACGACGTCGGCGATCCTCGGTCTGGACGCCTGGCCGCCCCCGGCGTGTGACGCGCGGCGCATCGGGCGTGGCACCATCACGGGCATGACCGACGAGGAGGAACGTCAGGCAGCGCGCTACGACGCGATGGCCGCCGGCTATGCCCGCTGGTGGGCGCCCGTCCTCGCGCCCAGCGCGACGGCGCTGCTCGATCGGCTCGATGCCGTCGTCGCGACGGGCGCGCGCGACGTCATCGATGTCGGCGTCGGGACCGGCAACCTGGCCCTCCCCGCCATCGAGCGCTGGCCGGCCGTCCGGGTCACCGGCATCGATGCCTCCGGGGAGATGCTGGAGGCGGCCCTTGAGCTCGCCGGCGCGCTGCCCGACGACGCCGCGGATCGATTCACCGGGCGGGTCGCGTTCGCCGCGGATCTGCCCGTCCCGGACCACTCATTCGACCTCGCGATGTCGTCGTTCGTGCTCCAGCTCGTGCCGTCACGGGCGAAGGCGCTACGCGAGATCCGGCGCGTGCTGCGCCCCGGCGGGACGCTCGCGTACGTCACCTGGATCACCGACCGTCGGCCGTTCGCGCCCGACCGCGTCTTCGACGCGCTGCTGGTGGAATCAGGTTTCGACGAGGAGGAGGAGGGCGACGGCCGCCATGAAGATGTCCCGTCGGTGCCGACGGCCGCGGCGGAGCTCCGGCGAGCCGGGTTCCGGGCGGTCACCGCGGACGGCGGGACGCTGCGCTTTGCCTACACGGTCGCCTCGTACATCGCGTTCATGACCGAATTCGATGAGGTCTCGCTGTTCGAGGACGAGATGACCCGCAGCGAACGGCGCCGGTTCCTGGCCACGCTTCGGGAGCGCATGATGGCGCTGCCGGAGGACGATCTCGTGTTCCAGGCGCCCATCGTGTACGCGACCGGGATCCGCTCGGACGGGTAGCCCCCGCGCAGTCCGCGAAGGCCTGGAAGGCCGCGAGGGCGGCGCAGGCCGCGAGGGCCTGGACGGTCAGTCGCCGCGCGCCGCCACCAGGTCGCCGACACGCACCCGGTCGACCCGCACTGCGAGCAGATCGGGCGAGGACGCGTCGACGGCGGTGTAGACCCCGCGACGGGCCTGGCCTGCAGCGTAGGCCGCACTGGACTCGGTCGGGGCCAGGTGATGGACGACCTCCGCACCGGTCCGGTGCAGCAGGTACAGCTCGATGAGCGCCATCAAGCCCTGACGTCGTGCGGCCGGTGCGGTCGTCTGCTCGGTGACCGCCAGGATCCGCCGGTCGTCGCGGTCGCGCAGCTCCGTCGCGACGACCTCGGCCAGGACCGATCCGTCGGCGGCGATGACCTGCAGGGCCATCCCGTCGGTCCATGCGGCGCGCGGTCGGAGGCGGACCGTGAGCGGGCCAGGCGTACCGGTCTCATCCGACCAGGCGCGCAACCAGCGCTCCAGGAGTGCCGGCGGCGCCTCGATGGCCACGAGGTGCTGGTGGTGCGTGGACGCGGCGCCCATCGCCTGGGTGCTGGCGGTCCGGCCGGTGGCCGCGGTCAGCGAAGCGTCCAGGCGGGCCCCGCCGACGAGGGCCTGCGGCGTCCGATACGGCGACTCGCGCAGGCGCAGCCGGCGCTGGAGCCGGGCCAGGGCGAGCATCCCGTCGCGCTGGAGCTCGGCCGCGAACTCCTCCGCGGCGAGTCCATCGACCTGGTGGCCGCCGTACGTGATGAAGTCGAACACGAAACCCAGGCGACCGAGCTCCTCGGGAAAGCGGCGCATCTCCTCGTCGCTCATGCCCGTCGTGTCCCAGTTGAAGGACGGCGACAGGTTGTAGGCGAGCATCGCGTCCGGGAACCGCGCATGGACGGCCTGGGCGAAGCGCCGCGCGTCGGCCAGGTCGGCAGTCTTCGTCTCCATCCAGAGCAGGTCGGCGAAGGGCGCCGCCGCGATGGACCGGGCGATCGCATAGTCGATGCCGCCGCGGACCCGGTAGTAGCCATCGACGGTCCGCGGCAGCTCCGGGTCCCACGCGTCCCCGACGCCCAGATCCAGCGCCTCGTCCCGGGTCATCAGGCCGGCGGCCGTGGACCAGGCCGCAGCGAACCGGGCATCCAGGGTCTCGATGATCGTGCCGATGTCCGCATCGGGGCCGGCCGTCGTGGCGCTCGCCCGCGCCTCGGCGGCGATGCCGACCGCCTCCAGCCACGCGACAGCGGCCTGATGATCGGCCTCCGGCACCGCGAACAGCTGGTGTCCCCGGGCGTCCTCCAGCCCGGCTTCGCGGAGCAGCCGCAGGATGGCCAGGTAGCCGACCCGGTAGCTGGGCAGGTCGCGGGCCGTCGAGCCCAGCAGGAACGGCGCGTCGCGCTCATCGCTGCGGTCGTCGAGGAGCGTCGCCGCCTCCGCGTCCGTGCGCGCGACGATGATCCCGGGCACGCGCATGACGTCGAGCTGGAAGCGCGCCGCGTTGAGCCGCTTGAGCTGCTCGTGGACCGCGACCAGGACCTTGCCGTCCTGGTGCCCGCACTTCTTGGCGCCGGGCCGCTGGTCCTCGATGTGATAGCCCGGGACGCCGACCTCGACGAAGCGGCGGATGAGGTTGCGGACGTGGGCGTCGCCGCCGTGGCCCGTGTCTGCGTCGGCGATGATGAACGGCCGGAAGTCGACGGCCGGCGTGGCCTGCCGTTGCGCATCAGTCATCCGGCTGCGCGCGAAGGCCTGGTTGCGATCGGCCGTGAGCAGTCCGCGGACGATGCCCGCCGCCTCGTCCGGCACGGCACTCAACGGGTAGCTGGCGAGGTCCGGTCCCGGGTCCTCGTGAGCCGAGCCCTTGGCCGAGGTCGCCCAGCCGCCGATGTAGATGCCCTCCAGGCCCTGACGCTTCTGGGTCACGGCCTGGCCCGGCGAGTACGGCCCGAAGGTGGTGATCGCGCGCCGCTCGCTGAAGCGCTGGCGGAGGAGCTCGTGGAAGGCCACCGCGGCCTCGCGGGCGACCCCGTAGCCGCCGTCGATCGTGCCCTGCTGCTCGACGACGTCGCGGGCGGTGTGCAGGCGCACGATCCCCTCGAAGCGGGCGTCGGCCATCCAGGCTCGGGTCTCGGCCACGCGCGCCTCGAAGGCGGCGCGCTCCAGGTCGGTGCGCGACTCGGTGGTCGGCTCGGGGGAGGTGTCGAGCGGCTCGGCGATCATGGTCTGGACGCTCCGCTGCACCTACTCGTTGGCGTGGTCGCGCTCGCAGAAGTCCGGGCAGGCACAGTCCGCCGACAGCGCCGTGGGACGGCGGCGGGGCAGCGGCCGGCTCGCCGTGCGGAACGGCTCGGTCGTCGAGTCCGACTCGAAGGCGAGCAGGTCCACTCGACCGGCCGAATCCGCGTCAAGACCCAGGATCCAGCTGCGCGAGGGATGGAGCGCGTCGCGGAAATCGATGGTGATCCGGGTCGGGACGGCGGTCGGGCTCATGGCGGCTCTCCTGATCGGGGCGCTCGCCGAGGAGGGGCGAGGGGGCGACGATACCCCGCTAGCAACCTATCAGTCCAATCGAATGTCGTGATAGATTCCATCAGCATCACTGATGCCTGACCCTGAGCGACGGAGGTGGACACGTGTTGTTGAGCCAGCTGGAGGCGCTCGTCGAGACGGCCCGACAGCGCAACCTGAGCCGGGCGGCGGAGACGCTCCACGTCACCCAGCCGGCCCTGACGGCGCGCCTTCACGGCCTGGAGGCGGAGCTTGGCACCAGCCTGTTCACCCGCGGCCGCCGGGGCATGGCCCTGACCGACGCCGGCCGCGCCTTCCTGCCCTACGCGGAACGGGCGCTCGCCGCCGTCCAGGACGGCTCGTCCATGCTCACCGAGCTGCGCCGGGGCGGGACCGGTGAGCTCGTGCTGGGCGCGGCACCGGCCGTCAGCACGTACGTCCTGCCCAAGCTCCTGGTGCGCTTCACGCAGCGCCACCCGCGGGTCCGCCTGTCGGTCCGCACCGGCCACTCCGAGGAGATCCTGGAGATGGCCCTGCGCCGCGAGATCGACCTGGGGCTCGTCCGGGAGCTGCGCCATCCGGACATCGAGAGTCGCTCGCTGTACGAGGACGAATTGGTGCTCGTCGCCCAGGCGACCCATCCCCTGGCGGAGCGCGGCTCGATGGACCTGGCCGCGATGTCCGACGTGCGGCTCATCCTGTTCGACCGCACGTCGAGCTACTACGACCTGACCAACGCCTACTTCCGGGCGGCCGGGGTGTCGCCCAGCGGGGTCATGGAGCTCGACAACATCGACGCCGCGAAGCAGATGGTCGGCCAGGGGCTGGGCATCGCGCTGCTGCCCCATACCGCGGTCGCGGACGAACTGGCCGATGGACGGCTGCGGGCCATCGCCATCCGGGGCAGCCAGCCGATCCGGCGCCGCATCGTGGCCATCCGCCGTCGGGACGTGGGCGTGGTGGCCGGGCCGACGGCGGCCTTTCTGGAGATCCTCGCCGGGGTCGGCGAGCTGCTGCCCGGGGCGCGTCCGCGCTGACGCGGACGCGGGATCGGGCCTCGGTCAGCCCTCGGAGCTGTCCGAACCGCTGTCGCCGCTGTCGCCGGCAGCCTCCTCGGTCGGGGCGCCCTCGCCGATCTCGGCGGCGACGACGAGCTCCTCCTCCACGACGCGCGGGGCCTGCACCTTGGCCACGACCTCGTCGAGGTCGTTGAGCAGGGTCACGTCGCCCGGGATGACCAGGTCACGCACGTGGATGACCGTGTCGAAGTCGACCAGCGACTCGATGGAGTACTCGATCGACTGCGGCAGGCGATCGGGCAGGGCCCGCACCTTGACCGACTCGGTCTGATGCAGCAGGGTGCCGCCAAGGTTCACGATCGCCGGCGACTCGCCGGACGGAACGAGCGGCACGTCGACCGTCAGCTCGGTCGTCATCTGGACCAGGAACAGGTCGATGTGGACGGGCCGACGATCGACCGGATGGACCTGGACGCTGTTGATGAGCACGGGCTTGGCCTGCTTGCCGTCGATCGAGAGGTCCACCAGGGTGTTCGGGCCGGTATGCCGGCGCAGCAGCTCGAACTCGTGCGTGTCCACGGTGACGTTGGCGGACGGCTCGCCCGAGCCATACACGACGGCGGGCAGCTTGCCGGCCTTGCGCAGGCGGCTGACGGCCTTGCCGGTGATCTCGCGATGCTCGGCGGCCAGCGTCGGGCGGGCGGTGGACATGGCGTGGGGACCTCTTCGTGTGGGATCTGCAGATCGGGGTCGGGCTGCGACTCGCCGGCGGGGCCGGGAAGTGGCGAGGCGCCCGAACGGTCCGCTAGGGTACCACGCGGCGTCACACCGGCCTCCGCAGCGTCGGCCTCCGCAGGGCCTTCCGGCGCAGCCGGTGTAGCATCCCGCGGTGGCCGCCACCATCCTCATCGTCGAAGACGAGCACGCCGTCGCTCGTGGCATCCAGTACGCCCTCCAGCAGGAGGGCTATGAGGTCCAGCTCGCCCGCTCTGGCGAGGAGGGCCTGGAGTTCGCCACGCGCGAGGCGCCGGATCTCGTCGTGCTCGACGTGCGCTTGCCCGGCATCGATGGCTTCGAGGTCCTGCGCCGCATCCGCGCCGCCGGCGCCAAGATGCCCATCCTGGTCCTGACCGCCCGCGACGACGAGGTCGACAAGGTCATCGGCCTGGAGCTCGGCGCCGACGATTACCTGACCAAGCCGTTCGGCCTGCGTGAGCTGATGAGCCGCATCAAGGCGCTCCTGCGCCGCTCGTATGGCGACCTCGCCGACGCCGCCGGCGGCCGGGTCATCCGCCACCGCGACCTGGTCATCGACCTGGAGCGACGGCGCGTCCAGCGGGGAGCCCGGCGCATCAGCCTGACCCCCACCGAGTTCGAGATCCTGCGCCACCTGGCCACCCGACCCGGTCGCGTGTACACCCGCGGCGAGCTCCTGGAACTGCTGCGCGACTACGAGGCCCTGGACCAGGACGAGAAGACCATCAACGTGCACGTCAGCCATCTCCGGGAGAAGATCGAGGACGACCCGGCGACACCGTCGTTCGTCCTGACGGTCCGTGGTGTCGGCTACGCCTTCGCCGAGCGCTGACGTCGGCGCTCCGCTCCGTCCCGAGCCAGCCGGGCGTGCGCCGAACGGGCTGCTGCAGGCCCGCCGGCGGCTCATGCCGCGGTCGTTCCAGGGCCGCCTGACGGTCGCCTTCGTCCTGGTCCTGGTGCTGACCCTGGCCCTCGTCGGGGTGCTCGTGGTCAACCGCCTGGACGACTACTTCACGCAGCAGCAGGACGCCGACCTGAGCGTCCGGGCAGAGACCGTGGCCCTGTACATCCTGGGCGTGTCCAACGACCTGGTGGATGCGGACCAGCGTCCGGTCGTGGGCCCCGACCTCGTCGTGGATCCGGCCGTCGTCACGTTCCTGGACGATCCCGGGCAGCAGCGCCTCATCGCCGACCGATTCGGGCAGGCCGATGTCATCGTGCGCCTGGGCTTCACCGTGACCGAGAGCGGGACCGACGAATTCGTGGCGGGCAGCAACGGGCGCTTCGCGATGCCGTTGCAGGCCGAGGCGGAGGCCGGGCAGTCCGTGGAGCCGCGATCGGTGACCTACCGATATGCGAGCGGCAACGCCTTCCAGCGCTACACGCTGGAGGTCACCCTGGCCAACCCATACACCTACCGGACGGCCGCGCTGGCCAACCTGACCGGCCTGCTGGCGGCCATCACCATGTTCGCCCTGGGCCTCGCGGTCCTGGTCTCGGCGGCCCTCGCCCGGCGCTTCACGACGCCGCTGCGGCAGCTGACCGAGGCCTCGCGGGCCCTGGCCGAGGGCGACCTGTCCCGGCGCGTCCCGCTCCACCGCAAGGCCGGCTCGGCCGAGATCAGCGAGCTCGCCCTGCAGTTCAACACGATGGCCGATCGCCTGGAGGAGAGCGTCGAGATCATCCGCCACGACCGCGACCGCAGCCGCGACTTCCTGGCCGACGTGTCCCACGAGCTGCGTACCCCGCTGGCCGCCCTGCGCACGTTCAACCAGCTGCTCATGGAGACGGCCGGCGACGACCCGGACGCGCGGGCTGAATTCCTGGAGTCGAGCGCCGGCCAGATCGAGCGGCTGGACTGGCTGGCCCAGAACCTGCTGGAGCTGTCCAAGCTGGATTCCGGCCTGGTCCTGCTGGATCTGCGACCGGACGACCTGCGCGCTGCCGTCGAGTCGGCCGCCCACCAACTGGACTCGACGGCCGCCCGTCGCGGCGTCACCCTGGACGTGCGCCTGCCCGACGCCCCGGTCCGCATCCGCCACGATCCCCCGCGCATCGGCCAGGTGGTGACCAACCTCGTGGGCAACGCCCTCAAGTTCACGCCGCGTGGCGGGACCGTGACCGTGGACGTGGCGGCAACGCCGGACGGCGCCTGCATCGACGTCGCCGATACGGGCGTCGGCATCGATCCAGCCGAACTCCCGCACATCTTCGAGCGCTTCTACCGGGGGGCGCGCTCCAGCGAGGCGCGTGGCAGCGGGTCCGGCCTGGGCCTGGCCATCGTGCGCTCCATCGTGGACATGCACGGCGGTGGCGTGACCGTCGAGTCCGCGGCCGGGGCGGGCAGTCGTTTCAGCGTCGACCTGCCGCGCGATCCGCGGACCGTGGCCGGGACACCGGCCGCCGCCCGGGCCGATGTCGCCAGTGCAGCCGAGGGCTCAGCCCGGATCGCCGAGGGCGCGGAGGGCGGCGAGGGCGGCGAGGGCGCCGGAAGCGTGCCCGACCCGGTCGATCCCTCGGATGCGCCGAATGGCAACGTGACGGAAACTTCACCGTCCGAGCCGCCGCGCATGAATCCCGCTTCGGCACCCTGAGACTCATCGAAGCGTTCATCGACCGCTCACCGGTCGATCCAGCCACCCAGGGGTACCGATGCACAGCGCCGACCACGACCAGGACCAGCGGGAACCATCCGATCCGGATGAGATGACCCGCCAGCACGAACTCCCGACCGGCGCGCCGGTCACGCCCGACAGCGCCACCGCGGCCCCCGTCACGGCGGGCGACCCCATCGCTGCCACCGCGGCCCCCATCGCCGCGGGCGACCCCATCGCCGCGGGCGACCCCATCGCTGCCACCGACCCCATCGCCGCGGGCGACCCAGGCGCCGCCGACCCGGCCCGCTACTCCCCGCCGTCCGAGGCACGCCCCGAGTGGTCGCGATCGGACGCGCCGGCCCCCAGCCCGGAGCGCTGGTATGAGCCGGCGGCGCTGTCGCCGTCCGCCGCCGTCCCAACCCAGCCCGTGGCCTCAGCCGATGGCGGCCGGGGCGGTCGCAGCGGTGTCGGCACGGTCCTCGCGGCGGCCATGCTCTCCGCGATCCTCGCCTCGGGCGGCACCGTCCTGACCCTGAGCGCGACCGGCGCCCTCGATCGACCGGCGACCGTGCCGACCAGCGGCACCGGTACGACCGTCGGGACGACGCAGCCAGTGACCATCGATGAATCGTCGGCGACCATCGACGTCGCCGCCAAGGTCAGCCCGGCCGTCGTGCGCATCACCACGCGCGGCTCGGCCGATACGGATCTCGGGGTCATCCCGGCGACCGGCGTCGGCTCCGGTTTCATCTACGACAGCAACGGCTGGGTCCTGACCAACCGCCACGTCGTCGAGGGCAGCGACATGATGGATGTCGAGCTCAGCGACGGCCGCATCCTGGAGGGCACGGTCTACGGCATCGATACGCTGACTGACCTGGCCATCGTCAAGGTCGACGCCACCGATCTGCCGACCGCGTCACTCGGCGACTCGAGCGCACTCAAGGTCGGCCAGCTGGTCGTCGCCATCGGCAGCCCGCTGGGCACGTACTCGAACTCGGTCACCAGCGGCATCGTGTCGGCCAAGGGCCGCTCGATCACGACTGACGGCAACCAGAATCTCAACAACCTCATCCAGACCGACGCTGCGATCAACCCGGGTAACTCGGGTGGTCCGCTGCTGGATGCCGACGGCAACGTGGTCGGCATCAACACCGCCATCGCCCGCGACAGCAACGGCATCGGCTTCGCCATCCCCATCGACATCGCCCGCCCGATCATGGAGCAGGCCGTCGCCGGGGAGGAGCTGGCCCGCCCGTACATCGGCATCCGCTATACGGCCATCACGCGCCAGATCGCCGAGGCCGAGGACCTGCCCGTCAACGACGGCGCGTGGGTCAGCGGCAGCGCCACCGGTCCGGCCGTGGAATCCGGCACCCCGGCCGCCGACGCCGGGATCCAGGACGGCGACATCATCACGGCCATCAACGGCGAGTCGATCGACAACGAGAGCCCGCTCGATGCCACCCTCAGCCAATACGCCCCGGGCGACACGGTCAGCGTCGACGTCCTTCGCGACGGCCAGACGGTCACGCTGTCGGTCACCCTGGCGGTCCGTCCCTCGGGGCTGTAGCCCGGGGGGTCTGTGGGCGGCGCGCTCAACAGGGCGCGGCCTGCCGCTCGCCTGGCGGGCCCGGCGTCGCCGCTGCCCCCCCTGATCCCGCTCGCGCGGGGCGTGCATCGACGCCGACGGCTCGCTCCGGCGGCGACCGCCGCCGTATCCGGGCCCGACTCTCGGTCCTGCTCGCCTGGCGGCGCCGCCGCCCGCCTGTGATCTGGATGTCCGCCACGCGTACATCCCAGCGAATGAACCACGCAGGCTTCCCCTGTCAGACTCCTTCGTTGGCCGTTCTGCCCGCGCCGCGAGCGAATCAGCGCCGGAAGGGCATGCCCTCAGGCCGTCCGTGGCCGGTATGTACGCCCAGCGAGCACGGGTGAAGGCCCCACGGGTCAGGCGGCCGTGACGGTCGCGGTCCCACAACGGGCTGCCTGGCTAGAGATCGAGATAGTCCCAGGGCCGGATGGATACGACGTAGACCTCACCGACGGCCGGGTACTCGACGTAGAGGATCGCGTATCCGGCGACGCCCGACGCGAAACGCATCCCCGGAAACTCCGGGTCGATCTCGTCCCAGTCGCTGCCGCGACTCCCTGGGTCACGATCGATCTCCGCGATCTCGTCCCACAGGGCGCGAGCGACACCCGAGGCGACCCCCAGGAGGAAGCGCTTGGCCCTCGGACTGAGCGCAGCCCCAGCGATCTCGGGGGATGTCGCACAGCGGTGCGGCGCGCCCTGCTTCGCGGTCCTTCAGTGCCTGACGGACTTCATCGCGGAGCGGTCGGCCCGCGGCCCCGCGCTCGCCAGGCGTACATCCCAGCCAACGAACCGCCGACAGACGCCGTCATGGGGGCGAATGCACCCCGTCCGTGGCCGTTCCGCTCGCTGAGCGGACGATCGGGCGGTGGAAACGGTCGGGCCGGTCGCTCCTTCGCTCGTATGTACGCCCAGCGGACACCGCCTCGGATCGGGTGGCCGCGGGCGGGTCAGCGAGGGCACGGCGATCACGGCCGCCGCGATGCGCAACCACGAACCGAGGGCGCCACCGGAGCGAGCCGTCGGCGACGATGCACGCCCCGCGCGAGCGGGATCAGGCGGGCAGCGGCGCCGCCAGGGCGAGCGCAGGCGGTGACCGCTGCCGCGACACGGGACGACTGCCGTGCGCTGCCGCCGGGCGGTCCGCGCAGTCGGCCCGCGGCGCCGCGCTCGCAGTCGGCCCGCGGCGCCGCGCTCGCCAGGCCCGCGGTGCTGCGCTCGCCAGGCCCGCGGTGCTGCGCTCGCCAGGCGTACATCCCAGCCAACGAACCGCCGACAGACGCCGTCGTGGGGGCGAATGCACCCCGTCCGTGGCCGTTCCGCTCGCTGAGCGGACGGATCGGGCGATGGAAACGGTCGGGCCGGTCGCTCCTTCGCTCGTATGTACGCCCAGCGGACACCGCCTCGGATCGGGTGGCCGCGGCCGGCCGCTCTCGGGCGCTCTCGGGTGGCCGCGGGTGGCCGCGGCCACCCGAG
>Ga0163153_10001100_pt1 | contig 43984 bp, 33 predicted proteins | sample OliLakLV19MP6IB1_FD_148629 | JGI IMG/M metagenome (GOLD analysis project Ga0163153, IMG submission 148629) | Freshwater microbial mat bacterial communities from Lake Vanda, McMurdo Dry Valleys, Antarctica - Oligotrophic Lake LV.19.MP6.IB-1 | ecosystem: Environmental > Aquatic > Freshwater >... | reverse complement strand
CGGCGGTGGCGGCGGTAGCCGTGGCGGCAGCGGCGGTGGCGGCGGTCGCAGCAGCGGTGGTGGTGGCGATTACGACCGGAACCGCAAGTCCTGGTAAGCTTTTCGGTATCGAATACAGCAAGGGGTGTGCGATCCGCATGCCCCTTGCTTATTCATATCCATCCCCCATTCTTTTGAACGCAATGCGACATGTCTGAGGCAAAACGCGGCGATACGGTACACGTGCATTATGAAGGGTCGTTGCGCGACGGGACGGTTTTTGACAGCTCGCGTGAACGGGAGCCATTGAGTTTCGCCCTGGGCGAAGGCGGCATCATCCCGGGATTCGAACAGGCCGTGCTCGGCATGAAGCCAGGAGAGTCGAAAACGATTCGGATCGATGCGGCGCAGGCCTACGGCGACCGGAGCGATGATCTGGTGATTTTTGTGCCGCGCGGACAATTTCCTCCAGACATCGACCCCGAGGTTGGGCAGAGCTTGATCGTCGGTCAGCCCGACGGCAGCGAAATGACGGTAGTAATCACCGAGGTGTCGTTCGACACGGTGACGCTTGATGCCAACCACCCGCTCGCCGGCGAAGAACTGACGTTTGCGATCGAGCTGTTGGCTATAGCAGGGTAGGTGTTTCGCCTGGCGTTGAGCCCTCTCAAGGCGTGAATCGCTCGACGTTGATACGGTCCAGCGCTTCGTTGTAGCGGTCGAGGTAGGCGGCGGGGTGGGCGGTATAATAGGCCACGGCGCGTTCGTAGTCCGCCGGCCTCAGGCCGTAGTGTGCCAGCACCGAGTCCCGGCCGCTCTCCAGATCGTTCCAGCGCTGCCCGCGGGCGCTGGCGAGGTGGAGGTCGATCAGGATGTCGACAAACAGGCTATCGTCCATCGGAGGGTCTTCCCCGTTGCCGGGCGCCGGCGTACACCCCGTTGTGAATACAAATGCCAGGACGAGGCCGGCTAACGAAAAACGGTCGTGAAGCGTCATCAGCTGAAGTGGTAACGGCGCAGGTTGACGATGGTCTCCTGGAGCACGACTTTGATGATGGCGGCCAGCGGGACGGCCAGGATCAGGCCGATGATATCCAGGTATTTCCCGCCCAGTAACAGGGCGATGACGAGGGTCAGGGGGTGGAGTTGGACGTTGCGCGCCAGGATGAGGGGTTGCAGAAAGACATTGTCGATTGCCTGGATGATGAGGAAGGCGATGATCACCGCCGGCACGGCATCAAACGTCCCCGTCGTGAAGACAGACGCAATGATGGCCAGCAGTCCGCCAAACGCCGGCCCGACGTAAGGGATCATGTTGGCCAGGCCGGCGATAGGCCCGATCACCAGAAAAAACTCGACCCCGAGCACCCACAAGGCAAAGGTCGAAAGAGAGCCGACGACAAATGCGATCAGGAACTGGCCGCGCAGGTAGTTGCCCAACTGGTCGTCCATCTTTTGCAGCACGTTGAGCGTGAACTCGAAATATCGATTCGGCACGAGGTTGACCAGCCCTTTTTTCATGCTGCGTGCATCCCGCAGGAAAAAAAACATCATAAATGGGATGGCGACCAGGTTGCCGAGTACGGACAACATGCCCGGAAGATAAGTGAAGGCGCGCTGCTCAAACTGATCCACGCTGCGGCGCAGGCTGGCGCTCAGGTTCAGATTCTCGATCCCCATAAACCCGAATTTCTGTTCGATTAACGTCTCCACAGTGCCCAGTGCCGCCTCGGCCTGAGTGAACACGGCCCCGGTCTGCAACGCCTCGAGCTGGCGCATCAACCCCGGGAAAAAGAGGAGGAAGATGCTAAAACAGAACAGCGTGAGGCCGGCGAAGATGGCGGTCGTCGCGAACGTACGGGTCATGCCGCGGCTTTCGAGCCGCGTCGCGAGCGGATCGAACAAATAGGCAAAAAGCACGGCCACGATGACAAGCTTGAACAGATCGGCGACATAGGAGATAAACACCAGCAGCCCGACGGCAAGCGCCACGATGACGAAGACCCTAGTCCAGTGTGTCGTTCCCTGGGTGTTCATGCGGTTGCCCGGCCAGCCGGCCGTTTTCGGCCTCGAGGTGGACGATCTGGTGGTGCATCACGAGGAGCTCCTGGTCGATTTCGACCAGCCGGCGCCCGGTAATCTGGGATAGGGGGATCAACACTTTTACGCCCAGCTTACTGTTGCGCTTGAAGAGGCCGAGCAGGTCCGGCTGGCAGACCCCCAGTAGCGTACACTCGGTGAGGGCGATGGCGCTGGCCGACCGGGGCGTCTCGTTGAGCAGCGCGATCTCACCAAAAAAGTCGCCCACGGTGAGTTCGGCCAACACGTGGTTATCGGGCATCTGGACGATCGAGACCACGCCATGCTGGATGATGTACATCCCGATGCCGGGGTCCCCCTGATGGAATATCTGTTCGCCGGCCACGTAGTCGCGCCGGTACATGATACGCTCGATACTGTCCAACTCGCGTTTGGACAACGCGGCGAAGATGGGGGTTCTCCTCAGCAAGGCGCGCGTTTCTTGCTCGAAGCTCGTCGGCTTGAACAGGTTACTCCAGAGGCCGTGCATCAGGGGATGATCTTGTTCAGAGCGAATTCGATGATACCTTCGGCGCCGGCATATTTGAGGCGGGGGATCAACTCGCGCACCGTTTTTTCTTCGACAACCGTCTCGATGGCCACCCACTCGTCCCCCATCGCGAGGGGGGCGACGGTTGGCATCCGCAGCGCCGGCAGCAGGGCGACGATTTTGGCGACATCCTCCCGGCGAGCGTTCATCTTCATCCCCACCCGCCCTTCCGCCCGGATGGCGCCTTCCATGAGCATGGCGATGTTTTCGATCTTGCGCCGCTTCCAGGGGTCGGCCCAGGCCGCTTTGTTGGCGATCAGCTGGGTGTTCGATTCCAGCAGGACCTGCGCGATCCGCAGGTTGTTCGCTCGCAACGACGAGCCCGTTTCCGTCACCTCGACGATCGCGTCGACCAGCTCGGGGCACTTTACTTCGGTGGCGCCCCAGGAGAACTCGACTTCGGCGTTCACGCCGTGTTCAGCGAGCCACTTTCGGGTGATGTTCACGACTTCCGTCGCGATCCGCTTCCCTTCGAGGTCGTACACCGAGTTGATGTCGGAATCCTCAGGTACAGCCAGGACCCAGCGCACGGGGCGCATGCTCCGCTTGGAGTAGACGAGGTCGGACACGGTCACGACCTGCGCGTCGGTCTCAATCACCCAGTCCTTGCCGGTGATGCCGGCATCGAACACGCCCTCCTCGACGTATCGCGCCATTTCCTGGGCACGGACGAGCATGGCGGACAGTTCGTCGTCGTCGATCGAGGGGACGTAGGCGCGGTCGCCGATCCGAAAGTGGAAGCTGGCCTTGCTGAGCAGTTCGAAGGTGGCATCCTGGAGGCTCCCTTTGGGGAGCCCGAGCCGCAACACGGGATTACCGGAAGCGGAAAGCGGGCGGGCGCTCCGTTCGGTCTTGTACGAAGTGGACATGGGTACGTGTGAATACGAAGGCGAAAAACGTGGAGTGCGGGGCTTATTCGAATCGAGTCGCGAGCGCCTCGGCGGCCGGCGGGGCCGTACGGAACGTGTGGGCGATCACCTCCATCTGGCGAAGGAACTCCCGCTTCTCATACCCCGGCGCGAAGATCATTCCATCGATCAGGTAGTTGCGCCCGGACTCCTGGTCGTAAAAAGCGTACGTCACGAACGAGCCGCCCATGCCCATTTGCAAGGTCCGGCCATCGGAGTCGAGCACCATCTGCCAGAGGCCGCGGGTTTCGAAGCCGTACCGATCGAGGAAGTTGATGTTTTCGGTGACCAGCGGCCGGCGACGGTCGATTTCGACGTAGCCGGCCTCGGTGCCTTGCATGTACTGCCGCGTGAGCGAGTCGCGCCGGGCATAGATCCACTCCGCCGACAGATCGGAAGGCTGGCCGTTTTCTTCGTAATAAACAAACAGGCTGCGCCAGGTCTCCGAGGAGATGACGCGGCGGAGCCACACGAAGTTGGTCGTGTCGACGGCGACGAAGTAGTCGTGCTGCCCGTTCACGGCGAACCCGTGTTTCTCCATGAGGCGTTCTTCGATTTCGGCCTGCCGGCCTTTTTGGAACATCTCGATCGTCAGCCGTTCCCGGGTAATCTTGTTGAATACATACAGCAGGTCCTCGGACTTGGCCCGGATCGCCGCGGCGACGCTGTCGGGGGTGGCGGCTGCGATATAGACGACTAGCTGGTCGCGTCGCCAGAGGTCTTCGCGGGAAACGACGGCGCTTTCGCCGGAGTCGATGAGGCCCTGCACGCCCTCCCCGAACCGGGCCTGGAGGAAGCGCGCCTCGGCGGTCGTGTCGCTGAGGGGGGCGACGATGACCACGTTTTTCTGCCGTTTCATCTGCTCGAACATGAGGTCCGTGCGGATGGAAATCTGTTGGATGTCAAACGCCGGCTCGGGTGCGGGCAGGGTATAGATGGGCCCGCCGAGCGTCTCGCGGATAGCATCGCCGATCGGGCCAATCCATTGGACCGAGTCGATCGCGATGGTGATCTTCCCTTCCGGTCCAGCGGCCAGCGGGCGGTGGTCATCGGAGATGTTGATGTTGCAGCCGCCGGCCACCGCGGTCATCAGCAGCAGCAAGGGCGCGGCGAACGTGCGTACAAACGGGCGAAGGTAGGGCATATCGCATTTCGGCGGAGTGTGCATGGTCCTAATGTAGGAGGTGGCGCTCAGGTTTCCGAATCGCCGTATTTAAGGGCGTGGACGAAGCGTCGGACGGCATCGAGGCGGGCCTCCGGCGCCAGCGAGACATCCGCCCAGGTGCGGTCGGTCATCTCGATCAGCGCCGAGCCAATGATGAAACCGTCCGTATGGGCCGACAGCCGCATCGCGTCCGCGTGGGTGCGGATGCCGAAGCCGACCATCAGCGGGTTGCGGGTCACGAGCCGGCGGGCGCGTTCGAGGTAGGCCTGGACGGCGTCCATCCCACCGATCTGCGTTCCGGTGAGCCCGGTCATCGACACGGCATAAACGAATCCGCGCGAAGCGGCGTCGACCGCGGCGATCCGGGTGTCGGAGGAGTTGGGGGCGATGAGGCTGATGAGGTCCAGCCCCTGCGCACGGGCCTCGGCATCGACGATCTCCCGTTCCTCCGGGGGAAGGTCCGGCAGGATGAGCCCCTGTACTCCTGAAGAGCGCGCATCCCGGCAAAAGTTGCTGACGCCATAGCGAAGGACGGGGTTGATGTACCCCATCAGCACGAGTGGCGTCTGGCTGGTGCGGCGGAAGGCTTCGACGAGGCGGAAGGCATCACTCATGCGGATGCCCTGCTTGAGGGCGCGTTCGCTGGATCGCTGGATGGGGAGCCCTTCGGCGAGCGGGTCGCTGAAGGGCATGCCGAGCTCGATGAAGTCGGCGCCGGCTTCATCGGCGGCCTGGAGGATGGGCAACGTCGCGTTGCGCTCCGGGAAGCCGTTGGTCAGAAACAGCCCCATGGCTTTTTCGCCCCGGGCGCCGGCGGCCTCGATCGCCGAGCGGAGGGTGGTGGATGCGTGCATGCGATGGAGGTCCAGACTTATGCGGTGAACAGATGGGTGGCGATGGTTTCCATGTCTTTGTCGCCCCTCCCGGAGCAGTTCAGGACGATGATCTGGTCGCGGCCCATGCCGGGGGCGATCCGGTCGAGCGCGGCGACGGCGTGGGCGGTTTCGAGGGCGGGGATGATGCCTTCGGACTCGGCCAGGAGGCGCACGCCGGCCAGCGCCTCGGCGTCGGTGACGGCGTGGTATGTCACGCGGCGTAGATCCTTGAGGTAGGCATGTTCAGGCCCAACGCCCGGGTAGTCGAGTCCGGCCGAGATCGAGTGCGCGATCTCTACCTGGCCCTCGGAATCCTGCAGCAGGTAGCTCATCGCGCCGTGCAACACGCCGGGCGAGCCGGCCGTGAGGGTGGCGGCATGCCGGCCATCCAGCCCTTCGCCGGCGGCCTCGGCGCCGTGCAGCGCCACGCCGGCGTCGTCGATGAACGGGTAGAAGATGCCCATCGCATTCGAGCCGCCGCCAACGCAGGCGACGACCGCGTCGGGTGTTTCGCGGCCCTCGCGGTCGCGCAGTTGCCGGCGGGTCTCGTCCCCGATCACGCGGTGGAAGTTGCGCACCATCATCGGATAGGGGTGGGGGCCCACGACGGATCCAATGATGTAAAACGTATCGGCGACGTTCGTCACCCAGTCCCGGATCGCCTCGTTTGTGGCGTCTTTGAGCGTCTGGCTCCCGCTGGTCACGGGGCGCACCTCCGCCCCCAGCAGCCGCATGCGGTGGACGTTTAGCCGCTGGCGGGCGGTGTCCTCGGCGCCCATGTACACCACACACGGCATCCCGAACTTCGCGCAGACGGTGGCCGTGGCCACGCCGTGCTGGCCGGCGCCGGTTTCGGCGATGATCCGCGTCTTGCCCATCCGCCGAGCGAGGAGGATCTGGCCGATGGTGTTGTTGACTTTATGGGCGCCCGTGTGGCAGAGATCCTCGCGTTTCAGGTAGATCTTCGGCCCGCCGAACCGTTCCGTCAGCCGTTCGGCGAACGTGAGCGGCGTCGGCCGACCGACGTAGTCATGCAGCAGCCTATGATACGTCTCCATAAACTCCTGGTCGTTCGACGCCTCGGCGTAGGCGCGCTTCAGCTCCTCCAGCGCCGGGATGAGGATCTCGGGCACGTAGGTGCCGCCGTACGGGCCGAAGTGGCCGTCGGCGCCCGGGGCGGCGTAAGGTAGTGCGTCTATCGTTGGGGTGGGCATGACGGGTGCGTGCTCAGGTGGATGACGAGGCGTTGATGCCGTCGAGGGTTTCGAAGAGGTCGGCCAACTTGTCGAAGTCTTTTATGCCCGGGGCGAATTCGACGCCGCTGGAGAGGTCGATGCCGAAGGGATGCACCCGTTGGATGACCTCGCGGACGTTGCCGGCATGGAGCCCGCCGGCGACGAACAGGTTGAACGAGGCGCTCAGCTCGGCCGCGACGTTCCAGTCGAACGCCTGCCCCGTACCCCCGCGGAGGCCGGCCTTCGCGGTGTCGAGCAGGAAGGCGGAGACGTGGGGCTGGAACGCCTCCATCTGCCGGCGCAGGGCGTCAGGGGTCGTGTCGGGGCGGACGTGCAGGGTCTTGATCACCGGGAGGTCGATCTGCCGGCAGTGGTCGACGCTCTCGTCGCCGCTGAGCTGGATCATCGTAAACCCCGCCTTTGCGGCCGCGGCGTGGATCTCAGCCGGCGTGGCGTCCACGAAGACGCCCACGGAGGTGATTCCGTAGAGCCAGCCGATGATCTCGGCCGCGCCGGCCGGTGAGATATACCGAGGGCTGGGGGGATGTTGGATAAATCCGAGGTAATCCACGCCGGCGCCGGCGCAGTAGCGCGCGTCGGCGAGGGTGGTGATACCGCAGATTTTGACGCGGGTTCGCATGGCGCTACGGATCAGGTTGATGACGCGAGCAGGGCGCGGAGGCCGGCGCGCACCTCGGCGAGCCGGGCGCCGGGGTCGGCGGCGCGCATGAACGACTCGCCGATGAGGGCGGCGTCGCAGCCGTGCCGGCGGACGAAGGCGAGGTCCTCTGCCGTCTCGATCCCACTTTCGGAGACCCGGACGACCGAGGCCGGCGCCGACGCGAAGACACGGGCCGAATGGCCGAGGTCGACTTCAAACGTCCGCAGGTCGCGGTTGTTTACGCCGAGGATGCGGACCTGCGTAAAGTCGATCCGATCCAGCTCGCCGGCGTCGTAGACCTCGACGAGGGCCTCCAGCCCGAGGTCGGAAGCGGCCTGGTGCAGGTCGTGCAGCTGCGTTCGATCGAGGATCGTGGCGATCAGCAATACGGCATCCGCCCCGTAGGCGCGGGCTTCAAGAAGCTGGTAGGAGTCGATGATGAAGTCCTTGCGCAGCAACGGGATGGAGGTTGCACCCCGCGCGATGCCGAGGTTGGCGAGCGCGCCTTGAAAAAACAGCGGCTCGGTGAGGACGGACAGCGCGCTGGCGCCGCCGGCCGCGTAGGCGCGTGCGATAGCGGCCACGTCGAAATCCTCTCGGATCACCCCTTTGGACGGCGAGGCTTTTTTGATTTCAGCGATGATGGCCAGCTCGTCGGTGCGGAGCGCCTGTTCGAGGGAGCGGATGGGCGCGTGAAAGCCGGGGAGGGCTTCGAGCGCGGCGGGCGGCGTCTCGCGTCGTCGTTCGGCGACGAGGTCTCGTGTGGCGACTACGATGCGGTCCAGGATGTTCATCTCAATCCGCCTCGCGTTTGGGCGCCTCGCGGGAGGCCTCGATGAGCGCCGCGAGGGCCTGGCGGGCGGTGCCGGCGTCGATGCTTTCGCGTGCGGCCTCCATGGCTTCTTCGGGGGAGGCGAAGCGGCCGGAGGTGGTGAGCGCATAAGTCGCGTTGAGGAGCACCACGTCGCGGTGCGGCCCGCGGATGCCGTCGAGCACACGGGTGAGGATGCCGGCATTTTCCTGCGCCGTCCCGCCGCGGAGGGCGTCGACCGTCGCGAAGTCGATCCCAAACGATTCCGGCGAGACGCGTTCGGACTGCGGGGGCCGGCGGCCGGCGCCACGGACCTGGAAGACCGTCGTCCGGCCCGTGGTCGAGAGCTCGTCCAGGCCGTCGTCCGCATGGACGGCCACGACGTGTTCGGCGCCAAGCCGGTTCAGGATGGTCGCCATCGTCTCGGCGACGTCGACGCTGAAGGCGCCGACGAGCTGGCGGCGGACGCCGGCGGGGTTGCACAGCGGCCCCAGGATGTTGAAGAAGGTGCGCACGCCCAGCGCGCGGCGAACGGGCATCACGTGGCGGAGGGCGGGGTGGAAGTAGGGGGCGAAGAGGAAAGCGATGCCGGCCTCGCGTAGGCAGTACTCGACGCCTTCTTTTCCGAGTTCGATATCCACCCCGAGCGCCGTCAGCACATCGGCGGAGCCGCACTGGGAGGAGATGGATCGGTTGCCGTGTTTGGCGACGGTGACGTCGGCGCCGGCGCAGACGAAGGCGGCGGCGGTGGAGATGTTGAACGTCCCGCTCCGGTCGCCGCCGGTGCCGCAGAGGTCGATGGCGTCGGGGTCGGGCGAGTCCACGCGGACGGCGTACTCGCGCATCACGCGGGTGAAGCCTACAAGTTCGTCGATGGTCTCGCCGCGGGCGCGCAGGCCCATGAGGAGGCCGGCAATCTGCTCGGGGCCGGCTTCGCCGCGCATGAGCGCGTGCATGGCTTGTTCGGCTTGAGTCTGCGAGAGGAGGTCGCCGGCGGCGATGGCGGAGAGGATGTCGGTCATGAGAAGCTCGGTGCGAAGGGGGTGGCGGCGCGCGTGTCGACGACACGGAGCCAGTTGCGAATCATCGCGGGGCCGGCGAGCGTCATCACGCTCTCCGGATGAAACTGGATGCCGCAGACCGGCAGGGTTTTGTGGTTGAGCCCCATGATGATGCCGTCGCCCGTGTGTGCCGTCACTTCAAGCGCATCCGGCAGGGTGGCGGGGTCCACGACAAGGGAGTGATACCGCGTGGCCTCAAAGGGTTCGGCGAGGCCGGCGAAAAGGCCGACGCCGTTGTGCTCGATCACGCTGGTTTTGCCGTGCATGAGGCTAGGAGCATACACGACATCCCCCCCGTACACCTGCCCGATGGCCTGGTGGCCAAGGCACACGCCCAGCACCGGGATGCCGGCGTCACCCGCGGCGCGGATGAGGTCCATCGTGATGCCGGCCTGGTCGGGCCGGCCGGGGCCGGGGGAGATGACCACGCCGGCCGGCGCCAGCGACAGCGCCTCGGCCACCGTGAGCGCGTCGTTGCGGTGGACGACGATGTCGGGCGTCTCGCGTCCGATGAGGTGGACGAGGTTGTAGGTGAACGAGTCGTAGTTGTCGATGACGAGGATCATGGCGGTCAGATCGTGGTGAGTAGGCCTGTCCGTTCGCGGACGCGTTCCATAAACGTCTCGGCGCGGGCGCGGCCGCGGAGGGCGCCCTGGCGGAGGACGTCGCGGACGTAGTCGGGCCGCGCGGCGAGCTCCCGCCGGCGTTCGCGGGCCTCCGCGAAGTAGGCGGTCATGAGGCCGAGCAATTCCTTTTTGGCGTGGCCGTAGCCGTAACCGCCGGCGCGGTAGGCGCTGGCGACCTCACGCGCTTTTTCCGGGTCGGCGAAGAGCTTTATCAGGGCGTAGACGTTGTCTTTCTCAGGATCCTTGGGTTCTTCGAGCGGGGTAGAGTCCGTCACGATCCCCATGATCTTCTTTTTGAGGTCGGCCCCTTCGTCGAAGATGCCGATCGTGTTGTTGTAGCTCTTGGACATCTTCCGCCCGTCGACGCCCGGGACCACGGCCACGTCTTCCAGGATGAGCGGCTCGGGAACGGGAAAGATCGGATCGTCCTCCAGGCAGTAGGTGGCGTTAAAGCGCATCGCGAGGTCGCGCGTCATCTCGATGTGCTGCTTCTGGTCCGCCCCGACGGGCACCAGCGTGCCGCCGTAGATGAGGATGTCGGCCGCCTGGAGGACGGGGTAGTTCAGCAGGCCGGCGTTGGGCGACAGCCCCTGGGCGACCTTGTCTTTATAGGACACCCCCTTTTCGAGTGCGGAGACCGGCGTGAGGTTGTAGAAAATCCAGGCGAGCTCCGTGACCTGGGGGACATCGCTCTGGACGAACAGGCTGGCCTTCTCGGGGTCGAACCCGAGCGCCAGGTAATCGAGCGCCACATCCAGCGTATACCGCCGGAGCAGGTCGGCATCGCGCACGCTCGTCAGGGCGTGGTAGTTGACGATGAAGTAGTAGGCCTCGTGCCGCGTGTGCAGCCGGATGTGCTGCCGCAGGGCGCCAAAGTAGTTGCCGATATGCAGCGTGCCCGAGGGTTGGATGCCGGAGACGACGACAGTCGGGGCGGTGGACGGAGGCATGGGGTTGGGTTCGGGGTTAACTAGTTAACATTTAATATTAAATAATGCGAATCAGGAGTTGGAATGCGTGTTCCGCGTGATGTGGGAGTGCATAACTACTTAAGAAACCATTGAGTTTTGCGCATTGCATAACGAACAAGTCATCCCCGCGAAGGCGGGGACCCAGAAAAATGCCAATCTGACGGCTGGATCCCCGCCTGCGCGGGGATGACTATGCCTTCGGTCAAAGCCGAGTGGTGACATTTTGCCCTGTTTTTGACGTTTCAACTCCTGATTCGCATTTAACATTTAATATTAAATAAGTAATTGTAAACCTTAAGCCTACAGCAAATCCCCCGCGGCGGCGCGGAGGGCTTCGTGGAGGGCTCGGGCTTTGTTTTCGGTTTCTTCGAACTCGCGGGCGGGGTCGCTATCGGCGACGATGCCGGCGCCGGCCTGGATGTAGACGTCTTCGCCCTGGACGACCATCGTCCGAATCGCGATGCAGGTATCCATGTTTCCTGAAAAATCGATGTAGCCGACGGCGCCGGCGTAGACGCCGCGTTTCAGGGGTTCGAGTTCGTCGATGATCTCCATCGCTCGCACCTTGGGGGCGCCGCTGACGGTGCCGGCGGGGAAGCAGGCGGCGAGCACATCGATCGGCGTCATGCCCGGGCGGACACGCCCTGCGACGGACGATACGATGTGCATCACGTGCGAATACCGTTCGATGTAGGCGTAGCGATCCACCTCGACGGTTTGGAAGGAGCAGACGCGTCCGAGGTCGTTGCGCCCGAGATCCACCAGCATCAGGTGTTCGGCCCGTTCCTTCGGGTCGGCGAGGAGCTCTTTTTCCAGTATGAGGTCCTCGGCATGCGTTTTCCCGCGGGGGCGGGTGCCGGCGATGGGGAGCACCTCCGCCCTGTCCTGCTCGACCCGCACGAGCACCTCTGGCGAGGAGCCGACGAGTTTGAAAGGACCGAAATCCAGGTAGAACAGGTAGGGGGAGGGATTGATCTGGCGCAGCGCGCGGTAGAGGTTGAAGGCATCTCCTTCGGCCTGGAGCGTAAATCGTTGGGAGAGAACGACCTGGAAGATGTCGCCTTCGTAGATGTAGCGTTTGGCGCGTTCGACGGCGGCCTCGAACGCCGGCCGTTCGGTGGCTGAGCGCAGGGCGCCGCTTTTGAGCCGGATGGGGGTCGGCGGCGTGAAGGCGCCGTGGCGGAGCGTTTGCGCGAGCGCCTCGATGCGCCCGCCGGCCTCGTCGAACGCGGCCTGGAGGTTGGTTTCGGGTTCGATGAAGGCCGCGGCCATGATCACCATCTGGTGTTTGACATGGTCAAACGCGACGACGGTATCGTAGAAACACCAGACGGCGTCGGGCAGCCCGAGGTCGTCTTCGCCGGTGGCCGGCAGCTTTTCGATGAGGCGGACCGTGTCGTACCCCATGTAACCGACGGCCGCTCCACCCGTGAGGCGTGGAAAACCCGGGACCTTGATCTCCTTGTATTGTCCGAGGAGGTGGTTCAGGGCGTGGTAGATGTGGCCGGCGGGCGGCGGCGTGAGCCGGTGACCATCGCGTAGGGCCTGGTAGGAGACCTCGGCGCCGCGGGCCGTCAGGAGGGCAAACGGGTCGATCCCAAGGAACGAGTAGCGCGCGAGCTTTTCGCCGCCCTCGACGCTTTCGAATAGGAACGCGTAGGCGTCGCGGGTGCGGAGGGTGAGGAAGGCCGAGACCGGCGTGAGGAGGTCGGCGCTGAGCCGGCGGATGACTGGCACGATCATCCGCCCGACGCCCGCGGCGCGCTGTTCGGCGATAAGTTCGGTGAACGAGGTATAGTCCATCGGTACGTCTACTATCGGATCGCTAAAAAATAAAAAACCCGCTAACTCTATCGAGCAGCGGGCCAACGCTGGAAATATCCAAGTCGCATCGTACTACAAACCGGTACGCGTGGCCGCTGCATGCAGGCGGCGCCACCAAAGGTTGTTGCGGCGTAGTTTGATATGGATGGTGCGATTCATGGCGGGAAGATACGCGCGCCGCGCCGGAGCGCGCAACCCCCCCCGGCGAGGTTTTGTGCGATGGGGTGGGGTTAAGGTGGTTCGGGTGATGGCGATAATGCCGTTGAACGTTTACGCGTTTATCCGACGTCATCCTGAGCGTAGTCGAAGGACCTCCCGGACGATCGAGAGGCCCCCCCGCCTTCGCGGGGGCAGGCTTTCGACTGCGCTCAGGGTGACTCGATATTGTTGGTGTTTCGCTCTGATGCCCGGTTTTTCGATGACATGTACGCCGCTGACTGTTTTTAACGTAACACCAAACGTATGCGCTCCCTTCTTCGGTCTCTGGTTGTACTTTCGCTGCTGGCCGCCGGCTGCGCGCCCGGGACGTCGCTCCTGGAGGAGGAGGACATTGTCACGATCCTGCACAGTGCGGTGACGGACTACACATTGATCGTGTACCTGCGGGCCGACGGGTTGGAACGCCACGAACTACGGCGGGGCGGGGTGTGGGAGATGACGATCGAGCATCAGGGCGGCTCGCGGTATCTCCTCAAGGAACGAGGCCGGGCGCCGGAGCGGATCGAGCCGGCGACGGTGGTCGTCCTCCAGGCGCGGATTCAGGGGCTACTTTCGGGTAAATCGCCCGAGCGCACATGGCATGCCGTGCCCTCTGAAGAGGTCTGACCCGGCCGAGTCAGGCAACCATGAACCTTGTCGGCAGGATGGGCGTTAAGGGGGCATTGTTTTTATTCTCCCCACCCCATTCAACCGGTCTGGCGGGCTTCCGCCGTGTAATACCGTGTAACGGCTCGATCGCACCATGGCAAAACAAACGCGCAAGGAGAAAGAACAGGCATCGCGGTCAGCGACCCCCACTTCAGCCCCTAACTCTGGCTTTTTATCGGTCTACCGGCCGCTGATCGATCGGTTGGTATTCGGCCTCAGCGTCTTCGGAATTCTCGTGACGGTTCACCTCTGGATCCAGCAGGGTCGGGGGTTCGACCAGGGGTGTTGGGGATTTAATCCGCCCCAGGGCGGCGAGCAGCTATTTAATTGCCAGGCGGTGGTCACCAGCGGCGCCGGCTCGATCATGGGCATTTCGAACGTCTACTGGGGGATGATTTTTTACGTCGCCGTGGCGATCCTCAGTTTTTTGTTGATGCGGGCGAAGCCGGAGGGTGTGGGGACGCTGAAGCGGATTCGGGCCGGCCTCATCGGGTTCGGGTTCATCTATTCGATGTACCTCGTCAACTATCAGATCAACAGCATCGGCGAGTTGTGTGCGTTGTGCCTTACGTCGGCCGCCATCGCCACGGTATTGTTCGGGACGACGATCTACGACCTGATCACCGGGGACAAGAGCGGCGCCGGGCGGGTCTCCGCAGGCGTGATGAAAGCCGAGTCGCGCTTTTATTCGGGCGCCATCGGCGTGTTGGCGTTGTTGCTGGTGGGTGACTTCATCTACTTCAACAACCTGCCGGCGCCGCCGCCTCCGCCGCCCGCCGAGCCCGCGATTGTCGAAGCGCCTGTCTTTACCGAGCCGCCGGCGTGCCTGTACGACCCGCGCATGGCGACGTACGATAACTATCTGAATCTCATCTCGGACAACGACCCGATGCTGGGCAACCCGGCGTCCGATGTGGTCGTGATCGAATACTTCGACCCGAACTGCCCGCATTGCCAGGACCTCCACCCGCTCATGAAGCAGATGGTGGCCACCCACAGCGATAGCGTCCGGTTCTATTTCATCCCGTTCCCGATCCGTGATTACTCGATGCCGCAAATCGAGACCATGTACGCCGCGCACGAGCAGGGCAAGTTCACCGAGATGGTAGATGCCCAGATGGCGATGCGGCGGACGGCCGGGATCAACGTCGCCGAGCTGCGCGAGATCGCCGAGCGCATCGGGATGGATGTCGAGCGGATGAACGCCCAGCTGCGCGCCGGCACCTTCCGCAAGCGCATCATCGATCAGCGCGCCAAGGCGCAGGAAACCGGCATGTCGAGTGTGCCGACAGTAGTCATCAATGGCCGATTCGTGGGCTCGCGTACGCCCGGCTGCTTCGCTCAGTTCATCAGTGAGGCTGTGCCGGCGTCGTAAATCGTATCGTGAATGACTGCCCGGGCTAATTCCTCCTCATAACCGGCCGATACCCACACCGGACGCCGCGCGGCCCGCGCCGGCGCGCACCCGGTTGTCGCAGCCCGCGGCATCGACCCTGTTTAACATTCTACTATTCCAATGGACCTAACCACCCAGGAGCTCGCCGTGCAGACCACCACGCTCACTCAGGACGCCATCAACACCATTCGTTTTCTGGCGGTAGACGCCGTGCAGAAAGCCGACAGCGGCCATCCCGGACTCCCGATGGGCGCCGCGCCGATGGCATACGTGCTCTGGCAGGAGGTCCTCAAACACAACCCCGCAAACCCGAAATGGGTGGATCGCGACCGGTTTGTGCTCTCCGCCGGCCACGGGTCGATGCTCCTGTACTCGCTCCTGCACCTGACCGGGTACGACCTCCCGCTCGACGAACTCAAGCAGTTCCGCCAGCTCCACAGCAAGACCCCCGGGCACCCCGAAAACTTCCAGACCATCGGCGTCGAGACGACGACGGGTCCGCTCGGGCAGGGCGCCGCTACGGCTGTCGGCCTGGCCGTCGCCGAGCGCATGCTCGCCGCACGCTTCAACCGTCCCGGCCACACGGTGGTGGATCACTTCACCTACACGCTCGTCTCCGATGGCGACCTCATGGAGGGCGTCGCGTCCGAGGCCGCGTCGATGGCCGGACACCTGGGCCTGGGTAAACTGATCTTCCTGTACGACGACAACGACATCTCGATCGACGGCAGCACGGACATCTCGTTCACGGAGGATGTCGGCAAACGCTTCGAGGCCTACAGCTGGCACGTGCTCCACGTGGCCGATGGCAACGACACGGCGGCGATCGCCGCCGCTCTTGATGCGGCGCGCGCCGAGACCGGCCGGCCCTCTATCATCATCGTCCGCACCGTCATCGGTTTCGGCAGCCCCAACAAGCAGGGCACTTCCGGCATCCACGGCTCGCCGCTGGGGGATGAGGAAGTGCGCCTGACGAAGCGCAACCTCGGCTGGCCCGAGAACGAAACCTTCCGCGTGCCGGCGGACGTGCGCGCCCATTTCCGGCAGGCGCTCGAAAACGGCAAGCGCAGCGAGGACCGCTGGAACAAGGCCTTTGCCGCCTATCGCACGGCGTTCCCCGACCTCGCGGCCGAGTTCCTGGCCTGGCAGGCCGGCGAGCTGCCCGCCGGCTGGGAGAAGCACCTCCCGACGTTTGGCGTCGAGGAGAAATCCGCCTCCCGCGCGTCGTCCGGCAAGGTCATCAACGCCATCGCCCCGGTGATCCAGAACTTGGTGGGTGGCTCGGCGGACCTGACGCCGTCCAACAACACCGGCATCAAAGGCGCGGCCGACTTCCAGAAGGCGACGCCCGAGGGCCGGTACATCCGCTTCGGCGTCCGCGAACACGGCATGGCGGCGCTCTGCAACGGCATTGCTCTTCACGGCGGCCTCCGCCCGTACTGCGGCACCTTCCTGATCTTCAGCGACTACCTCCGGCCGGCGCTCCGCCTCAGCGCGCTCATGCGGCAGCCGGTCATCTACGTCTTCACGCACGACTCCATCGGCCAGGGCGAGGATGGCCCGACGCACCAGCCGATCGAGCACTACATGGCGTTGCGCGCGATCCCGAACCTGACGTTCCTCCGCCCGGCGGATGCAAACGAAGTGGCGGAGTCCTGGCGCATCGCGATGCTCGCGACGGACCGTCCGACCGTGCTCGCCTTCAGCCGGCAGAACCTGCCCACGCTGGACCGGACGAAGTACGCCTCGGCGGAAGGCGTGCGCAAGGGCGCGTACGTCCTCAGCGACTCGGAGGGCACGCCGGAGCTGATCCTGATGGCTACCGGCAGCGAACTCCATGTGGCGCTCGGCGCCGCGGATCGTCTGCGTTCGGAAGGCCGGCGCGTCCGCGTCGTGAGCATGCCATCGTTCGAACTGTTCGAGCAGCAGAGCGCCGAGTACCGCGCGAGCGTCTTCCCGCCGTCGGTGAAGAAGCGCCTGTCCGTCGAGGCCGGCGTGACGCTGGGCTGGGAGCGCTACGTGGGCTCGGAAGGGAAGGCGTTTGGGATCGACCGCTTCGGCGAGTCGGCCCCGGGCGGCGAACTCTTCAAGTACTTCGGGTTCACGGTGGATAACATCGCCGCCGAAGCCCGGGCGTTGCTGGGGTAAACTCGATTCGGATTAAAGAAAAAGCGCCATCCCGGACGGTCTGTCGGGGGTGGCGCTTTTTTGTTGGGGGCGGCGTCCGCGAGATTCGGGGTGGTTCATTCCCACTCCGCTGTCACCCTGCACTCGATGCGGGGTCCAGCCGAATTGCAAATCGACTGGGCCCCGGATCAAGTCCGGGGTGACAAAGCATTTTGGGGCCCTACGCCGCCACGGGCGCCGGCACCGCTTCTGGCCGGCCAAGTGCTTTGAGCATGCGCAGGTGCGACCGTAAGGCATCCATCAGCGTCGTGTGCTGGTGATAGGGGATGCCGTGTTCTTTCGCGACCTGCTCGACGATCGGGCTGATGGCCGGGTAATGGATGCTGCACACCTTCGGGAAGAGGTGGTGCTCGATCTGGAAGTTGAGCCCGCCCACATACCAGCATAGCAGCTTGTTACGCCGGCCGAAGTTGGCGGTGGTTTTCATTTCATGCACCAGCCACGCGTCTTCCATCGTGTCGCCGTTTTTGCTCGTGAAATGCTCGGGTCCCTCGACCACGTGCGCAAGCTGGAAGACGACGCCCAGGATGAAGCCGGCCGTCATGTGCATCGCCAGATACCCGATGACAAACTGCCAGAACGCGATGTCCAGCACCAGCAGGGGCACGATGATCGTGTAGGTGTAGAAGACCACCTTCATGCCGAGCAGGATGGCCACTTCCTTCGGTGGATGCTTGACGTTCTGGTACGGCCCGAGGGTCTTACGCAGGAGGTAGGTGAAGTCCTTCGCGAACACCCAGTTCAGCGTCGAAAAGCTGTAGGCCGCCAGCCCGTAGATATGCTGCCAGCGGTGGATGGGTTTGTGTTCGGACTCCGGCGACAACCGCAGCAACGGCGACACTTCCAGATCCTCGTCGATCCCCTGGATGTTGGTGTAGGTGTGGTGGATCACGTTATGGGTGATCTTCCACATGTACCCGTTGGCCCCGAGCAGGTCGAACGTCATCCCCAGGATCGTATTGACCTTCTGGTTCGACGAATAGGCCCCGTGGAGCGCGTCGTGCGAGATCGAAAACCCGATGCCGGCCATCCCGATGCCCATCAACACCGCCAGACCGAGCATTTCCCACGGACTGAACCGGTTCGTGAGGATGAGCGCGTAGGGGATAAACGTGATGGCGAACATCATCACCGTTTTCACGATCATCGCGCCGTTGGCCTTGCGAGAGAGCTGGTTTGCGTCGAAGTAGGCGTTGACACGCGACTTGATATCCGCCACAAACGACTGCGACTGCTGATTGTCGAACTTTACGGCCTTCAGTTCCACAGGCTACCCTGGTAAAGTGTCTGGGAGATGCGCTCGTGCGCATGCCTTCCGGTTGAAAGGACAACGAAGTATAGGGCCGATTCCAGGTAATTGCTACGAGGTACGGGGCGGTTTGTCTGGATTTTGCAAGGATTCGGCCCGTGGGGCGCCGGGCTACTCACGTCAGCCGGCGCACGCGCAGGTGGCGGAACGACACGGGCGACCCCTCGGCCTCAAGGCACAGGTGCCCGCGCGCAGGCGCGGCGCCCGTCCCGCCAGAGACCTCCTCGCCGTTCACCCACAGCCGCACCTCCCCGTTGATGGCGCGGACGTAGTAGTGATTCCATTCGCCCATGCCCCGGCTGAGGTTTTTGCGCGGGAAGCTGCGCACGCCGTTGGGGGAGGTGGGCTGGAAAGGGGTCAATACGGAGTGGCCGACGGGGAAGATGTCGCCGTTGGTAGTGAACCAGTCGGCCGCGTTGCCTGTCCGTTCGGTATACTGCCGCGTGTAGCCGTGGTCGAGCATCTGGACCTCGATGCCGTAGTCGGGCAGTTCGCCGGGCGGCAGCCCCACCAGCGCCTGGAGGGGCACCCAGATAAAGACGCCCGAGTTGCCGGCGTCGCGCTCGTGGCGCCATTCGACCGAGAGCTCGAAGTTCTCGAAGGCCTCGCGGGATCGGTACACGCCGATCGGTTCGCCGGTGGTATGGATGCCCTCGGGGGTCCACGACCAGGTGGCCTCGTCGCCGTTGACATCGACAAAGTCCGCCTCCGTCAGCGCCGCCCACCCCGGGCCGCTGCTGTCGATGAGCGCGCGTGGTGGCGCCATGCCGGCCGAGCAGCCGGCCAGGAGGACGAAGCCAAGACAGGAAAAGCAGATTCTGTGCATGGAAGGGGCGGTCAGTGCGGTGTCAATTCGCCGGCTGACATGCCATAGAGCGTGCGCACCTCCTCATCGCTAAGCGCGCGGTTAAAGACAGCGAGTTCGTCGAGCCCGCCCGCATAGTGCCGGCCGAGCGCCATGAAGGCCTGTTCAGGTGTCCAGGTGATTGTCTGGCGGCGTCCTTCCAACACTCCGACGCGTTCACCGTCGATGTATCCGACGAGCCGGCCGGCATCGTCGCCGTTGTTGTAGCCCTCAAACGTGAAGGCCACATGGGTCCACCGATCGGCGGCGAAGAGTGGCTGGCCGAGATCGATCATCGGGCGGTCGGCGAACGGGAGGTCATCCCAGCTAATGTTGTTCGGGTTCCAGATCGACTTGTCGGCGATGGCGGCGAACCGAAAGTGGCGCGGGGAGTCGTCCTGCGTGAAGTCGATGTAGAGCGAGGCATCGTCCCAGTTTTTGTCGCTCACCAGGAACGGGTCGCTGTAGCCGGGCTTAAGATCGCGGTCCGGATCGATGCGGAGCCATAGTGAAAACGTGCCGGACCAATCGGACGTTCGGTAATCGACATTCTGGTTGGCGCGGTAGAATACGAAGGGGTCCCAGTTGCTCGAGAACTGAAGCGCCTGCCCGGAGTCCCCGTCCCGTCCGCCGGCTTCGAGGCGTACGAGCGAGTCCGCGGCGGTGGCGGGCCGGGCGTCGGCGACGGTGTTGAGGGTGGGAGCGACGTACAGCGTCGCATCGCCGGCGGCGAAGTCGGCGTCGAAGCCCTCGTCGAACGAGGCGAAGAAGGTGAGGGCTGACCGGAGGTTGGCGGTGGGATCAGCCGGCGCACAGCCGGCGAGGAGGAGGATCGCGAGGAGGGTGGAGAGGTGCATGGGCGGGTTCAAGGTTCGGAATTCGAGGATTAAGGAGTTTACAAAAAACTGAAACCATAATCCTGCTATCCTTTTTAAGGAGCCACCCTATATGGCGTTACGCGCACCTAGAGACTAAAGTCATCCTGAGCCTGTCGAAAGCCTGCCCCCGCGAAGGCGGGGGGACCTCCCGAATCACCGCGGAAAGGATGAAACTAAGTACATTCACGTAAATCCTGTCGGATTATCGTGAGTGGTTTCAGGTTAAGGGTTCACAAACTGTTGAGATTTCTACAATACAGGGCATCGTCATCCCCCGGTCAAAGCCGGGGGCAGGCTCCCGCGAAGGCGGGAAACGAGCGAAGCGACTTACGAAGTAATCCAGCCATCAGACTGGCATTTTTCTGGGTCCCCGCCTGCGCGGGGATGACTTGCTCCTTATGCAATACGCAAATCTCAACAGTTTCTCAAGGTATAATGTGGCTTCCCTCAGCCTCTAACATTGAACGGTCGTCGCAGGCATTCAACGGATTGACCGTGATGATACTTAGGGCCTCACGGTCGGCCGGGAGGTCCCCCGTTTACACGAGAGCAGGCTGTTCGACACGCCCGGGTTTTACATCCCGGGCAGCTCACTTCGGCTTCGCTCAATGCGGGCACGATGACATACTATGCCGCGCCACGTCACACATTCACAAGAACGTAGCGTGATTCCACCTGACCGATATCGATTCTGGGCCGTGGCGTTGCCGGGGGCGGCGTTTGCCGGCGTGCTGGCGGTCGGCAGCGATGCCGATACGATCCGATGGTTCATGGAGTACGCCGTCCTGCTAGCGGTAGGGGTTCTGGCCATGTCGCTACCGCACCTCGCGCTGCCGGATCCGAACCAGTTCCTTTTCCAGCTCGCCAATGTGGCGCCGGTAGCACTGGCGGCCGGCCAGTGGCGGCGCTGGCAGCCGGTCGCTCTGGGGTTGCTGGTGCCCGGGGCCGTGCTGGCATTCTGGCCGCCGCTGGATGGGGTGCGGCTGGTGCGGGGCGTGGCGTACGCGCTGGTGGTCGGCGGCGTGGCGTTCGAGGCGTTGGGCTATTACCACCGGATCGGGCCGTTGTCGCAGGAGTGGAGCGAGGGCAAGCGGGGCGACGTCTACAGGTGGCTTAAGGAGAACACCCCGTACAGTGTCGCCCTGCCGGACGGCCTGGTGCCGGCGTTTCTGGGCACCGGCCGGCTGTTCATCCTCGGCGCGACGGTACACCTCGCCGGGCGGCTGCTGGAAGGGGTGCATCTGGCGCTGGCGGTCGTCCCCGGGCTGGTTCTATTCGTCGTGGGTATCCTCCGCTGGCGGGCTTCTCGTGCCGGGTTCGACGGGCCGTATTACCACAGCAACGCGTTTTTCAGGGAGATTTTTGCGGCCGGCCGGCTCCATGCCGCGCCGGCGCCGGCGCTGCCGTACGACAGCCTGTACTGGATTCCCACGCGGCTGCGGCCGGCGGCGTGGTTGGTGCTGCTCCAGCTGGACCGCCGCATTCCGCTCGGCCGGCTGCTGGCCTTCGGGCACGGGCTGTTCTGGGTGATGGTGTGGCGCGGCGCCCCGGAGGCGGCCGTCACGGCGCTCCTGGCTGTGCTGGTCGTGGCGCCCCGGGCCGTTTCGACGATCGCGGCACGGCCTCCGATCCTGCCGGCCTTTGTGGCCATGCACTACCTTTCGCGGTCCGACTGGCACTTCGTTCGCCTCTGGATCAACCTGCGGTGGACGTTTCCGTTTATAGCGAGCGTCGCCCTCGTCGAGTGGGCATCCCCGGCATGGACGTTCGCCGGCGTCGTCCTGTGGGCCGGCGTCGATCTTCTCGCTGCTCTCATCGCCGCTAGTGCCGGCCCCAGACCCCGCGCCTCGTATGCCGGCTGAACGCCTCATTGTAACCGACGTCTCGAAGCGCTACGGGCAACGTGCGCCCGTCATCGAGCACTTCTCGCATACGTTCCTGCCCGCCACCACCACCGGACTCGTTGGGCCGAACGGCGCCGGCAAGACCACACTCCTGCGTCTGTTGTGGGTGCTGGCTCATCCGAGCGAGGGGACGATCCGATACGGCGATATCTACATCCACAAACAGCCTTATGCATACCTCGCGCACGTCGGCATCGTGCACGACGAGGACGCGCTCCCGCTCCACGCCTCGGCGGTCGAGTTTTTGACGTTTATCCTCCGGCATCGCGGGCAATGGGCGGCCGACAGCCCCGCGCGCATCGACGCTATGCTGGACGCGGTTATGCTCGATGAGCACCGAAATGAGCCGATAGGGACGTACTCGACCGGGATGCGCAAAAAGACCCAGATCGCCGCGGCGCTTGTCGCCCGGCCGGCGGTGCTGCTGATGGACGAGCCCTTTCGCGGGCTGGACGCCGAGACCTGCGCGGCCGTGATCGGGTTGATCAACGACTTCAAGGTTGGCGGCGGGCTGACGATCCTCTCCAGTCATATGCAGGAGACGATCGACGCGCTCTGCGATGCCACGATCGAGATGCGCAAGCGGACGCCGGCGTGAGTTACGCCGTTATGTCACAAAAAAGGGGTAGACCGGATGGCCTACCCCCTCGGTTCAGTGGGTCGAAGCGGCTCGTTTAGTAACGATCGAGGATGCCCTGGGTGTGGCCGCGTTCATTGTCTTCGCCGAAGAGGAAACTCCAGAATGCGCTAAACATGGTCGTAGAAGGTTAGAGTGGGGAGCACTGCGCTATCGGTGAGTCCATTAAAACCGGGTGGGGTTCTGGCCGGCCCGTCGCCGATGCGCATATCTTACGAGTGAGATATCGGCTAAAATGAAGCCGACTTAAATCGGCCCTCCAAATCGCCCCGATTGGCGCATCGATATGCGCCGCCGGCGCGGGAAGAAAGCGCCTGAATCCTTGCGGACGAAGGACGCCATGGGAGTAGACTGCCACGTTGCCCCCATCCCACCGGCGTCTTGAAGCATCCCCATCCCTTCGCGCGTCGGCCCATCCCATATCCGCACCGGTCGATGCGAGCGATTGAGCACGCCGTTACATCGTCTTCCACTACCACCTCCTACGAGAAATGGGCCCGCGGCGCATTTCTGGTCTATCTATTTTTTGCCTTTTTTGGGACCTCAGCCCCGTTTCCTAATTTTAAGTCGGATCCAAACGAGATCTCAACCTCAAATCCGATCAATCAGGGGCTTTCGCTGCTATTTCTGGTATCTCTCGCATCCCTCGTCGGCATGCACGAGCAGGTGGTCGCGTTTGTTCGCCGAGAGAAGTTTCTAACCCTTTTTCTGGGTTGGTGTCTGCTGAGTGTGATCTGGTCGCCTTACCCGGTCGTGAGCCTGAAGCGCTGGGTGACGCTCTTTGGCGAGGGCATCATCTGCCTGGCCGCATTGCTGCACTACCGATGGTCGGAAGAGGCATTACGGCCTTTCCGCGTCATCCTATTTGTGTATATCCCGCTCAGCCTGCTCGCCGTCCTGTTCGTGCACGGCGCAACCCAGTGGGAGTTTCCTGCGTGGCGCGGCCTCGCGAATACCAAGAACAACCTGGGCCAGATCACGCTGTTCAGCCTGATCCTGTGGCTTGGCATCGTGCCGTACCACCGGGGAAAGGCCATCAACGTGGTCCACTACGTTCTGCTGGGGGTAACCGCGATTCTATTTATTGGAGCAAGGAGTACGACGGCCGTGCTGGCCGGCGGCGCCTTGCTGGGCATCCTGGGGACACAATACGCCAGTGCGTGGCTCAAACAGCCGATCATCGCCCGGTTCTATACCGGCGTGCTGCTGGCCGGCGTCGTCAGCATCGTCGCGATGGTCGTTTTTGGCGCCCCGGAAATGCTCGCGTCCTTTCTCGGGCTGTTTGGCAAGGATTTAAGCTTCACGGGGAGGGTTGAACTCTGGCAGGCCGTGCTGGCGATGACGGAAGGTAAATGGCTGATGGGCTGGGGATTCGGGGCCTTCTGGGTGATGGATAGCCCACACCTTGTGCCCCTGTTCGAGGCGTTTCCCTGGCTGCCGAACCAGTCGCACCAGGGGTATATCGACATCATCAGCCAGACGGGCGTCGTAGGTTTCGGGTTACTGATGGCGATGATCGTCGCCTACTTCAATCGACTCGGCGCACTCCAAAAAGGACAGATCTGGAAGTGGCTAATGCTCAGCCTGCTGGTGCTCAACTTTCAGGAGTCGATCTTCTTTCGGCCGCGGCATTTCGGGCATTTCCTGTTCGTGTTTTCGTACCTGGCTCTGCATGTGGACCTGGTCAAGGAGCACGAGCGGGCGCGCATTCGGGGGAGCCGATGAAGCCGGCTGCCGAATCCAGTTACCGATCCGACATCGACGGACTTAGGGCCATCGCGGTGATGGCTGTGCTGGGATATCATGTAATGCCGCATCTTGCGCCGGGCGGATTCGCCGGCGTCGACGTGTTTTTTGTGATCTCGGGGTACCTCATCACTCGCTTGTTATGGCGCGACCTCGAGGGCGCGACGTTCTCACTGGCAGGCTTCTACGAGCGCCGCATCCGGCGCCTGTTGCCGGCGCTGGTGGTGGTGATTCTGGTGTGCGCCGGCGTGGAAATGGGGATCGGCCTGCCGGACGAAGTGCGGGCGTTCGGGTGGAGCGCGATGGCGTCGGTCGTGTATCTATCCAACCATTACTTTCTTTCGCAGAACGACTACTTCGCCGAGGACGTCGCCCTCAACCCGCTGCTGCACACGTGGTCGCTGTCGGTCGAGGAGCAGTTCTACCTCCTATTCCCCCTGGTGATGATGCTGGCGTACCGCTATCGCCGGCATGCGCTCGCCGGGCTCGTGGTGCTGGCGGGGCTTTCATTTTTGGCCGGCGAAGTGATGTTGCGTTTTAATCCCTCGGCGGCGTTCTACCTGATGCCGACTCGTCTGTGGGAGTTGTTGCTGGGCGGTATCATCGCCCTGGCGCCCCACCGGGAGTGGCCGCGGTGGAGAGCGGAGGGGGCCGTGGCCGCGGGACTGGCCATGATCGCGTACAGCATTGTCCTGTTTTCGGAAGCGACACCGTTTCCGGGAGTGTACGCGCTCGTGCCCGTCTGCGGCGCGGCGCTGGTATTGGTGGGAGGGCAGACGGCCGGCGTCGGGCTGAGTAGGCTGTTGGCCCTGTCGCCCGCACGGTTTCTTGGGAAGATCTCGTACTCCGTCTATCTGTGGCACTGGCCGATCGTCGTATTTTACAAGCTACAGATCAGCCCCCAGCCGTCGTCGCACGAGCGGCTGGGATTGATAGTCGCGTCACTCGTCGCCGGCTACCTGAGCTGGCGTCTCGTGGAGCACCCGCTGCGCGCCCACCGCACAGGCCGGCAGCCGCGAATCGTCTGGGCGGGGGGCGTGGCGGCCACGGTGGTCGTGGCGCTGGTCGGCGGGTGGTTTGTGATCACCGAGGGCGGCAAAAGCCGATTTACAGGCAGCCAGCTCGGTTTTATCTCCTATCTTAACTACGATGCCGATCCGTACTTTCGCACCAACACTTGCTTCCTGACGAGCGAGTCGGACAACCTCGCGTATTTCGACGAGGTTGGTTGCGTGAACTACGACCCCGGCCGGCGCAACGTCATGATCCTGGGCGACAGCCACGCCGCGCAGTATTACGCCGGTCTGGCGAGACGGCGGCCGGACATCCAGTTTGCCCAGGTGACGGCCTCGGGCTGCCGGCCCGTGCTTGGCGCCGAAGGCGAACCCCGCTGCACCGGGCTCATGGAGAAGGCGTTTACGACCTACCTGTCCGAGCACGAATACGACGCCGTCATCCTCGCCGGCCGGTGGGAGACGGCGGATCTGCCGCGGCTGCCGGAGACCGTCCGCATGTTGTCCTACCAGGTCGGACAGGTGATTGTGCTCGGCCCCATCATGGAGTATCGCCAGGCGCTGCCCCGGCTGCTGGCACGCCACGAAGCCACCGACGCGGATGTCGAAGCGGCCCAGTTTTATAGCGAGATCAAGGAGATGGATCGGCTCATCGAGGAGGTGCTGCGCGATTCGCCCGGCGCTTATTTTTCCATCTTCGACACCCTGTGCGATGGCCGGGATTGTCAAATGATCGCCACGAATGGACAACCGTTGCAGTTCGATTCGTCGCACCTGACTTATCAGGGTGCGGTCGACGTAGTGGGGGCATTGTTGAAGCAGGGGATGCTTCGGTAGGCCGGCGTTTTGGGACGGAATGCACCTCGCGTGGGGCGAAAGCCGTGGCAATTCCGGGTCGTGAATAGTATCCTTGCTGTCGGTTGACGCGCTATTGGCCTACTCGTCCGACCCATCACACCCCACGACGTCCATGAAAGAGATCAAAAAAGAGGAGCTAGACCGCGAGGTCTTCCGACTGTTCGACCACTATGTACACGGAGGCATCAGCCGGCGTACGTTCCTAGACCGGGTATCCCAGTATACCGTGGGCGGTGTCACCGCCGCCGCGATCCTGGAGTTTCTGACCCCGAAATACGTCGCGGCGCAGCAGGTGCGCGCCGGCGACTCGCGCCTGGATGAAGAGTACATCGAATACGCCTCCCCGAAAGGCGGCGGGACCATCCGTGGCCTGCTTTCCTCGCCCGTTGGAAATACGACCAAACTGCCGGGGGTCGTAGTCGTGCACGAAAACCGGGGCCTGAATCCCCACATCGAGGACGTCTCCCGGCGCGCCGGCCTCGCCAGCTTCCTGGCCCTCGCCCCCGACGCCCTCACCCCGCTTGGCGGCTACCCAGGCAACGACGACGCCGGCCGCGAGCTGCAGGCCAAACGGGATCGAGATGAGATGCTGGAGGACTTCATCGCCGCGGCCGACTACCTCAAGGCGCACCCGATGTGCAACGGAAATGTCGGCGTCGTCGGGTTCTGCTTCGGTGGCTATATCTCGAATATGATGGCCGTCCGCATCCCCGACCTCAAGGCCTCGGTGCCGTTTTACGGCGGCCAGGCTCCGGTGGAGGACGTACCGAAGATCAACGCGCCGCTGCTACTGCATTACGCGGAGTTGGACGAACGCGTCAACGCCGGCTGGCCGGCGTACGAAGAGGCGCTCAAAGAACACGGCAAAACCTACACGGCCCACATGTACCCGGGGGCCGAGCACGGCTTCCATAATGACACCACACCCCGGTACGACGAAGCCGCCGCGAAGCTGGCCTGGCAACGGACGGTGGATTTCTTCAACCAACACATGCGTGGTTAATACGAATGATCTGGAATAAGCTTGCGAAGTATCAGGACGCCGGTCTGCTTGTCATCCGGCTGGGCCTGGGGTTGGGCTTTCTGTTTTTCCATGGATGGGAGAAGCTTGCCGGCGGGCCGGAACGCTGGGAGGGGCTCGGAAACGCCATGGGTGTGTTCGGGATCACCTTCGCCCCCACGTTCTGGGGCTTCATGGCCGCGTTTTCCGAGTCGGTCGGCGGCCTGTTGATCGCCGCCGGCTTGTTCTTTCGGCCGGTGTGTGCGATGTTGGCGTTTACGATGTTCGTTGCCTCGGCGCGCCACATCATCACCGGCGAAGGATCGGCCGCGCACTCGCTGAAATACATGATCATCCTGGCGGGCCTGATCTTCGTTGGGCCCGGGAAATACAGCGTGGATGAGTGGCTGAGCCGGAAGAAGTAAAAATTGCATGATGCCCATACGCTACGCGACCCTGTTCGTCCTTCTGCTCGTCGCCATCTGTTCTCCCGTTGTCGCCCAGGAGGACACCACGAAGTGGGACGTCAACGCGGCGTTCGGGCCGACGCAATCGGTTGCCTTCACGACGACGGAAGGGACCTGGATAAACCTGGACGTCAGCCCCGACGGCCAGCGCCTGGTGTTCGACCTCCTCGGGGACCTCTACACGCTCCCGGTCGCCGGCGGCAGGGCCACGCGCCTCACCAGTGGCCCGGCGTTCGACCTGCAACCGCGCTTCAGCCCGGATGGCCGGCGGATCGCCTTCACCAGCGACCGCGCCGGCGGCGATAACCTCTGGGTGATGGAGGCCGACGGCGCGAACCCCGCTCAGGTGACGAACGAGGACTTTCGCCTGGTCAACGGCCCCGCGTGGACGCCCGATGGGCAGTATCTGCTGGGCCGGAAACACTTCACCAGCACGCGATCGCTTGGCGCCGGCGAGGTGTGGATGTACCACACGTCCGGCGGCGCCGGCCTACAGCTCACGAAGCGCAAAAACGACCAGCAGGACCAGGGCAACGAAATCGCCCTCAGCCCCGATGGGCGCTACGTCTACTTCAGCGAGGATGTGAGCGGGGGCTCGACGTTCGAGTACAACAAGGACCCCAACAGCCAGATATACGCCATCCGCCGGTTGGATCGAGAGACGGGCGAGCTCAAGAACCTGATCACCGGCGCCGGCGGCTCGATCCGCCCGACCCCCTCGCCGGACGGCACTCAGATCGCGTTTGTCCGCCGAGTCCGCGCGAAAAGTGTGCTCTATGTCTACGACCTCGCCACCGGCGCCCAGCGCCCGCTCTTCGACGGCCTCAGCCACGACCAGCAGGAGGCGTGGGCCATCTTCGGTGTCTATCCGGCCATCGACTGGTCGCCCGACAGCCGGCACCTCGTCTTCTGGGCGCAGGGGAAACTCTGGAAGCTCGATGTCGCCACCAAAGCCGTCGCGGAAATCCCCTTCGAAGTGGATGTGGAGATGACGGTCACCGAAGCCGTGCGCTTCCCCCAGGCCGTCAGTCCCGAGTCGTTTGACGTGAAGATGGTGCGAGATGCCGCGACGTCCCCGGATGGCAAAACGCTGGTCTTTAACGCCCTGGGACACCTCTGGAAAAAAACGCTGCCCGACGGCGCGCCGGCCCGGGTGACGGACGGTGCGGCCTTTGAGTACGAGCCGGCTTTCAGTCCGGACGGCCAGTGGATCGTCTATACCACGTGGGACGACGAGGCGCGCGGGGCGATCCATAAAGTGGCCACCCGCGGCGGCGCACCCGTCCGGCTCACCCCGCGCCCCGGCTATTTCGCCACGCCCCGCTTCTCGCCGGACGGCTCGCGGATCGTCTACCGGCGGCAGAACGGCAACAGTCTTCTGGGCTTTTTGCACGGCGTCGACCCCGGGCTGTACTGGATGCCGGCCGAAGGCGGCGAGGGGACGCTCATCCGGGAAGACGGCTCCGATCCCCGCTTCTCGCCGGATGGATCCCGCGTCTACTTTCTCTCGGGCGGAGGGCTCACCAAGACCTACAAAAGCGTCCGCCTCGACGGCGGAGATGAGCGTACCCACTTCGATCTGAAGTATGCGGATGCCATCGTCCCGAGCCCCGACGGTGCCTGGGTGGCGTTCACCGAGCTCCATAATGCCTACATCGCCGCCTTCCCGAAAACCGGCAGCCCCATCGAGCTGAGCAAGGACACCAAGGCCATCCCCGTCAAGCAGGTGTCGCGCGACGCCGGCCTGTACGTCCACTGGTCGGCCGACAGCCAACGGCTCCACTGGGTGCTGGGGCCGGAGTACTTCTCGCGCGATCTGAGCGACAGCTTCTCGTTTGTCGCCGGCGCGCCAGACACGCTGCCGGCCATCGACTCGACCGGCGTCGCCATCGGGCTGACGGCCCGGACCGATGCGCCCACGGGTCGGCTCGCGTTCACCGGCGCCCGCATCATCACCATGAACGGCGATGAGGTCATCGAAAATGGCGTCCTCGTCGTCGAAGGCAACCGCATCGTTGCCGTGGGCCCGGCGGGCGGGGTGCAGGTCCCGGCCGGCGCTACCGTCATCGGCGCCTCGGGTACGACGATCATGCCGGGGCTGGTGGATGTCCACGCCCACGTGAGCCACTTCTTCGATGGTCCGTCCCCGCAGCAGAACTGGGCGTATATGGCCAATCTGGCCTTTGGCGTGACCACCCTGCACGACCCCTCGGCCAACACCTCGTTTGTCTTCAGCCAGTCGGAGCTCGTCAAGGCCGGCGGCACCGTCGGTCCGCGCGTCTATTCAACCGGCACCATCCTGTACGGAGCCGATGGCGATTTTAAGGCCGTCATCAACTCGCTCGACGACGCCCGCTCGCACCTGCGGCGGATGAAGGCCGTCGGCGCCTTTTCGGTAAAGAGTTACAACCAGCCCCGGCGCGAGCAGCGGCAGCAGGTGCTTCAGGCGGCGCGCGAACTCGAGATGATGGTGGTGCCCGAGGGCGGGTCGACGCTGTACCACAACCTGACCATGATCGTGGATGGCCACACCGGCATCGAGCACAACATCCCGGTGGCGCCGCTCTACAACGATGTGATGAGCGTGTGGGCCGAGACAAAGGTCGGCTATACCCCGACGCTCGTCGTCAACTATGGCGGGCCATCGGGCGAGTACTACTGGTACCAGCACGACTCCGTGTGGGATAACGACCGACTGCTCCGTTTTTACCCGCGATCGGCGCTCGACGCCCGCGCGCGCCGGCCGACGATCGTGCCGGACGATGAGTATTTCCACATGGAGGTGTCGCGGTCCGCCAAAGCCCTCGTCGACCGCGGAGGACGCGTCCAACTTGGGGCGCACGGCCAGCTGCAGGGCCTGGCCGCTCATTGGGAGTTGTGGATGTTCGCGCAGGGGGGAATGACCAACCACGAGGTCCTCCGCGCCGGCACGCTGTTCGGGGCCGAATACCTGGGCCTGGATGGCGACATCGGCTCGCTCGAAGCCGGCAAGCTGGCCGACCTCGTCGTGCTCGACGCCAACCCACTGGACGACATCCGAAACACCGAAACCATCCGCCTGGTGATGGTCAATGGCCGGCTGTTCGACGCCGCGACCATGAACGAAGTCGGCAACCACCCCCGCGAGCGCAAGCCGTTTTACTGGCAGACCGACGGCCTGGACGATACCTTCATCTGGGCGGACGACGCGCTGGGGCTGCCGTTTGGGCCAGTGTGCTCGTGCGGCCGGCATTGACGGTGGGGCTGGATAACAGTGTGCCCATGTAAAGAATGTACTGGAACGATTAAAATGCCATTGTTTTTGGGGATGTTGGATTTAGATCTACCGTGGCGTTTATCGAGGGGCTGCGGTGAGGCGGTATCGCGAGGGGCGCGCCAATTTTTCAGCAAGTCCTTCCGAGACAAGCCGGTCCAGCCAGATCCTCGCCTGGCTTGTTGCTACGCCGATCGCGGTGGCAAATTCGGCTTCGCCCATCGGTTCACGGAGTGCCACGAGGGCGATGCTCCGTACCGTTTCAAACAGGTGTTCGGCTGGACTTACGGCTGGACTTACACTTCCGTCCAGCAAACGTGCCTCCTGGCTATCGGCCCGAGGCATCACCTCGGTCGCACGTGGTTCGGCCTGAAACCCCGCGGCCGGCTCACGCACCATCGACGGCCGCTCGGCGGGCTCGGCCGGGACACTATCGAACAGGGACGGCGCTTCGCGCAAACCTGAGCCTGAAACATCCGCAGCTACCTGAAGAAGCGCGCGCATCGCCTCGGGAGTATCGGGATCCGGCCAGGGGTGTGCTCCTTTCGATCGCAGCACGTCCAGCGCCTTGTTTGGAGTGCCACTCGATCGAACAAAAACCCGGACACAGCGCAGCTTGTCGAGCTGCTCCACGGCGCCGGCCCACGTACCGCCCTCGTTATATGCGGCGTTCACCACCAGCGCAGCGTCGGCGAGTGCGTAGATCAGCTTGTTTCGTTGCATGGCGTGGCCTACCAGGAATCCCGACCGCGGATCGAAGGGCGACACCAGCACGAGTCGGCCCTGTAACAGAGCCTCTCGGTAGTCGCGTTTAAGCGCTTGTTTTTCCAGGCTGTCAGAAAGCACGCCACAAACAGTACCGCCGGCTTCCAGGGCGGCGTCCATCGCCGCATGATCGATGCCTTTCGCCCCCCCCGATACAATGCTCTGGGAGGCGGAGGCGGCCAGAGCGCCAACCGAGCGGGTAAACTGAATCAACCCATCGTCCGCATCGCGCGAACCCACGACGCCCAACCCTCCCCCGTCCAGCAAGGTGCTCGCGCCGGCTCCGTATAGAATGGCGGGCGCATACTCGCGGAGTCTCGATTTCAGGCGACGGGGATACGAGTTGTCGGCCCGGCTGGCGACCCAGATGGCGCGCGATTGCCAGTGTTCGACTACCTGGCTCAGCAGGAAGCCTCGCTCAAGAAGCGACTCCAGGCGACCGGGTTCAACGATGGCGCCACCAGCGTTTACTAGTTCGTGGGCGTTTGGCGAGAGGAGGTCGGCCGGCTCCGCGTTTTGTTCGCGCAGGAAATGCGCAAGGCGGTTGTATTCACCGAGCGAAAGCAATTTGGGGCCTTCCGCGCCCTTGCCCAGCAGCAGGGGGGCGGTGAGCAGGAGGATGGCTTTCGTGTTGGATGAAAGCGGGGTGTCCATCAGTCTTTCCCTGTTTTCGCGAGCGCGAGGGGCCAGACCTCACCGCTCCCGTTTTGGCGCAACAGCCACGAGGCCAGTGTAAACGTCCAACGCGAGTCGACCATGTCGTCGATCAACAGTACGGGGCCGGCTGGAAAGGGGATGTCCATCAGGGAGAGAGAACCATCGACGTTTCGGGCTTGCTGGGCGCTATTGGCCATCTTTTTTTGCTCGGGCCGATCATCGGTTCTTGCCAGCACCGCAAGAAACGGCAAATCGAGCTTTTTTGCCAGTCGTTGCGCGAAATCGGGCACCAGATGAGGATGGCGGTGAGACGGAATACACGTAACCCAGGTTGGTCGTGGTGCGGGATTCCAGGCACGAATCAAAGCGGCGCAGGCATCTATCAATTCCTCGGAGAACGTACCGGTTTTGTACTTCCCCTTGCGGACGAGTCCACCCCAGCCGGCGTCTCCCCACAGGCACAGGGCTTTTCCCGCTTCGGCGCGCAACGTGTCCGGGATCAGGCCGGAAACCTGGGAGTGTGGCAAGCCGCCGACAGGCCATTTCTTGCGGGGCTCGATCGGAAGGCTGGTTCTACGGAGGAAGGCGACGGCCTCGCGGGCCACGGCATCGCAGACCTCGACAGGCAACGGAGGCAACAGGGCTGTTGTGATGCCCCGGGGCCGGCCGTCCAGGGCTCGAATCAGGAAATCCATGTGGCCGGACGGCAAGTCCACATACGTTTGCATCTGCTCCTGTTCCTGCCGGCGCAACGCCGTCAGTCGTTCCGCACGCTGCCAGAACGATTCGTTTAAGTCGGCGGCAACCAGTTGCCACCTGGAACCCTGCGAAGCGATCGGGGCCGGCGACTCCAGCGAGAGCAACAGCAATGCTTTGTCGATGCGCCCCTGGGGGGCGTTTACGCGGCCCAACATCTGGGGCACGGTTAAGCCTTCAGGCGCGGCTTCAAGTGCCTTCAAAATCAGAGCGACTTCGTCGCGCGTCGGGAAGGCCTGTTCGATAAAATAGTCGGTGATATCCGTGTCTTCTTGTCCGCCCAGGAGAATGCCGTATGCCGAGGGGATGGCCCGTCCGGCGCGCCCCACCTGTTGGTAATAGGCCACAACCAACCCGGGCGCCTGATAGTGGATGACAAACGAAAGGTCGGGTTTGTCGAACCCCATGCCGAGCGCCGTGGTGGCGACGAGTGCTTTGATCCGATTATCCAACAAGGCCTGCTCTAATTCCGGCCGAAGTTCGCCGGTTTGGCCCGAGTAGGCTTCCACCGCCAACCCTTGCGAGCGCAACCAGTCAGCCACCAGGATCGTGTCGCGAACCGTCAGGGTATAGATGATGCCGCTCCCTTCCAGCCTGGGGACGTTTTCCGCCAGCCAGGCCAGACGCTCGGCCTGGCCGTGTAGTCGAATCGTTTGCAGCGTGAGCGATGAGCGATTGAGATCGCCCCGCAAGCGAAATAAATTCGGCCCCAGCACGGCCTGGAGATCTTCGATGACGCGATTATTTGCCGTCGCCGTCGTCGCCAGAACGCGGAGGTTTTCGGGGAGTGATCGGATGATACGTTCGAGTGACCGGTAGTGAGGTCGGAAGTCGTGTCCCCAGTCGGATATGCAGTGGGCTTCATCGACAACGAGCAGGGAAACTCGTCCCGCCAGGTGAGCTAAAACGTGTTCGCGGAAGCGCGGATTGGCGAGGCGCTCCGGCGAGATGAGCAGGATATCGACCTCGTCTCGCTGCAGGGTGGATTCAATCTGGCTCCACTGGTCGAGATTTTCCGAGTTTATTGTGACGGCCGAAACGCCCATCCGTTCAGCGGCAAGGAGCTGGTTACGCATGAGGGCAAGGAGGGGCGAAATCAGGATCGCCGGGCCGGCGCCTGCCTCGCGCAGCAGCTTCGATGCGATGAAATAGACGAAGCTTTTCCCCCAACCCGTTTTTTGAACCACCAACAATCGCCCGTTGCCTTCGACCACATACCGTATGGCCTCCTCCTGCCCGTCGCGAAACGCGGCGTCTGGCGTACCAGAACCAATGCGAAGTAACTCCAGTGCGCGATCGCGGTTGAAGGCCATCGTCCTCTGACCGAGGTTTGTTATGCCTTGCCTTGTGGGGACCAGGTCCGGCAGGACGATCCGCAAGATAACCGCGGATGGCGCGGACGGAGCAAGCGGCGCGCGATTTCATTTTCAACAGGAACCGTCCCGACGTATTCGGAGAGGGGGATGGTATGATGAACCGCGTCGGTTCGACCCAGACCCGAAGGGTTTCTGAGACGGTGAGGTGTTCCGGTCGCTGGGGTCTAAAACCCTTCGGGTCTCCTTGCGCAAGACGCACCCGGCGTGTAAGTTAGCACCGCCTAACCCGCCGTCGCCTTGCTGCATGACCGACCTGCCCGCCGTCCGCCCGATCCGCATCTTCATCTCCTCGCCAGGCGACGTCGCGGCCGAGCGCGACGCGTTGGAGGATTTGATCACCAACGACCTCCAGCCCCGGCTCGGCCGGCACCTCGGCGTCTACATCGAGGCGCTCCGATGGGAAACCCACGGCCGGCCCGGCCTCGGCGATATCCAGTCGAACCTCTTCGAACAACTCGGCGCGTACCACATCTACGTCGGCATCTTCTGGCGACGGTTCGGGACGCCGACAGGGAATCATGAATCGGGCTCGGAGGCGGAATTTTACGACGCGTACGAACGCTGGATGGCCGACAACCGCCGGCCGGTGATGCTGTATTTCTGTGAGCGGGAATTCACGGTCGACCCCCGAAAACTCACCCCGGAGCAGCTCCAGGAGATCAAAGCGCAGGACGAAAAGGTGGAGGCGTTCCGGAACGAAGTCTCGGGCAAGGGGCTGTTCTGGAAGTACACCGATCTGGTCGATTTTCGACAGCACGTCACGCGGCATCTCAACGATCAGATCTTCGAGATCGTGGGAACTCCCGATAGGGGTCCCGCTCCTCGGCCTCTGGTTGGCGATGTGCGTTCGCCCGAAGAATCCACCAGGGAAAAACGCCGCGAGAGCCTTCCAGAAATCGACATGCCGCCGCCGCCGGCCGCCCCGTATCGCCGGCTGCAGCGGTTTGAGCGTAACGATGCCGCCGTTTTTTTCGGACGAGACCGGGACATCGTCGAACTCTACCAGGCCATCACGAGCAAAGGACCGATCATCCTCTTCTACGGGGATAGCGGCGTCGGCAAATCCTCCCTGCTGGAAGCCGGCGTGTTGCGCTATCTGGAAACCGTGCACCAGGTTAAAATGAAGCGGCGCGACCAACCGTTGGGCCTGGCCGGCACACTGGCCAACCTCCTCGACGTGCCGGCCGAGCCGGCGGCTGTAGCAAATGCGTGGCATGCCCTGGAAGCAAAAGCGGGCAAGCCGCTGACGGTCATCCTCGATCAGGCCGAAGAATACGTCACCCTTCCCATGCCCGCCGGGGCGGATACGTCGGGGGGCGATGCGCCGTGGGTCGTGGAAATGCGCGCGCTGCTGGCGATCGTGGAGCGGCTCTTTGCCGTCAGGGCCAATCGCCCTGGGGGCCGGCTGGTGCTCTCGTTTCGCAAAGAGTGGCTGGCCGAGATAACTCGCGGCCTATCGGGGGTTGGACTTCCCTTTTTCCCCGTGTTTCTGGAGCGGCTGGACCGTGCGGGCGTGGTCGAGGTCGTGCGTGGGCCGGCGACCCGCGAGGAGCTGCGCGAGATGTATCGCCTCCAGATCGAAGAAAAGGTGCCCGAAGCCGTGGCCGATGCCATCCTGGACGACCCCAGAACGCCGGCCGCTCCCGTGCTCTCGATCCTCATGGCGCGTATGTGGGAGCGTGCGGTGGAGAAAGACCCCGTGGCCCCCACCTTTTCCACCGCCCTGTTCGAGGACATCCGCGACGGTGAAGGACTCGGGCTTGCGGAGTTTCTCTCGCGCCAGCTCGCGGCCCTGCGCGCGTGGGACGCGTCCGTGGTCGACTCGGGCCTGGCCATCGATGTCCTCGCGGCACACGTAACCGACCGCGTCACCGCCGGCGCCATGACCGACGCCGACGTGGAGCGTATCTATCCCCACGTGCGCGATCGGGTCCAGGCGCTCCGCGTGCGGTGTCAGGAAATGTACCTGCTCGTGTCGTACCGTCCCGACGGAGCGTCCGTACCCGTGACCCGGCTCGCGCATGATACGCTGGCGCCCGTGATCCTCCAGCATCACAAAGCTTCGAATGCTCCCGGGCAGCGGGCCCAGCGGTTGCTGGAGAGTCAGGCGGTGGATTGGAAGGACGGGCAGCGAGGCAACAAGCTCGATCACGTCAATCTGAAGCTGGTTGAGAAGGGCGCAATTGGAATGCGCTTCCTGACAATCGATGAGACGCGACTGGTGAAAGCTAGCTACAGAAGGCAGCTATGGCGCCGTTTGCAGCGCCTCGGTGTGGCCGCGATGATTTCCGTTTTTGCGTTGGTGGGAGTCGTCGTGTTATCGGAAATCGTTGTCCCCACGGTCGCGCAGAAGCTCCAGCACTGCGGCGCGGCCGGCGAACTCGATGTGTGGTGCAGCGCGTGTAAAGAGGCCGAGGGCACCTGGAATAAGGAGCTTCTGGCTGATCAGGGATATTGCACCGGATCAAATTGGATGGCCTTTGACGACAGTGCATTCGTTGAAATACCGGCCGGCCCGTTCACCATGGGCTCGGAGAGTGGATTCCCCGATGAGGCGCCTGTTCGGGATATTATCGTAAGTGACACGTTCTTCATGGGTAGTACCGAAGTTACGCAACGCCAGTGGTTTGCGGTGATGGGGACCGTTCCGAGCACGTATCGGGGGTTTGAGCTGCCTGTGCAGAATGTGACCTGGTTCGACACCTAGCAGTTTATTAGTCGCTTGAATGCAAGTAATTCGCTGGTTGAGCGTCCCGATGTATCCCAGGCTTCTTCCTTCGTTTTTCGACTACCAACAGAAGCCGAATGGGAATATGCTTGCAGAGCCGGATTGACGGGACAAGATTACGGATTCGCGCGCGATGAGGGTACTCTCGACGATTATGCCTGGCATGCGGGTAATTATAAGGGTGCTCCGCAGCCCGTGGGCCAGAAACTACCAAACAGGTACGGCCTTTACGACATGCATGGCAATGTATTCGAATGGGTTGCCGATGTGTTCGATACGTATGATCCTTCCTATTTAAATGACCCCGTAAACTGGGATTCTCTTAGCAGCGCGTCGCGCGTCCTGCGCGGCGGCTCGTTCTACGATAATGCTGAGAACGTCCGCTGCGCCAACCGGGTCAGCAGCCTTCCGTTCAGCGACTACAACAACAGCGGTTTTCGCGTCGTTTTCGCGCCCCCTTACAAAAGTGTTCCATGAATGGCGAAGGTGCTTAAATAAGCGAAGAGGCATGAGGTTGGCTTTACGGTCGGGCTCTGTCCTCTGGAGGAACGATGCGGGATGGCGGAGGGCGTTGGGGCTGAGCAGGGCCACGCCATGGCGCGCCCTTACGGCCCCGAATGGTGCATAATTGCCCGACAGCAAGGGCGATGTCATTCGCGGACGCCGGCCCCGCGCAGCCGGGCTATGGATCGGAGGATGACCTGCACAGGTCTATCGCGTATCGTTACGTTGTTCTTTCGCGCACCTGAAGCTTCCCGCCTATCCCAGGAGTCCATCTGGCAGCCGGCCCGAGGAGCGCGCGCCACCTGCAATCCGAACAAAACATGCCCATCCCCCATTCCGCCTTCATCGTGCGGCCTTACGAGGTCAAAGGCGACATCGACTTCGAACGGGTCGAGCGGGAGCTCATCCGGCCGGCGATGGAAAACGCGAACATCCGTGGCGGGCCGGCGAAGGATGTCCTGGTGGCCGGCAATATCCAGCGCGACATGTTCCTCTCCCTGCTCACGGCGGACATCGTCATCGCGGATATCTCGATCCACAGCCCCAACGTGTTCTACGAACTCGGCATCCGGCATGTGCTGCGGCCCCGGCACACGTTTATGATCTACGCGGCCGATAAAGGGGAAAAACATCCGTTCGACATCCAGCAGGAGCGATACCTGGCGTATGACAGCCGTAACCCGCAAGAATGCGTCGACTTGCTGAGCCGGGCCCTTGCCGATTCGCTGCGCAGCGAGCGTCCCGACAGCCCGGTTTTTGCGTGGCTCCAGGGACTCCGCGAGCAGGACGTTGCCCTGTTTTTGCGTTCGATCGAGGATAAGGACTTCGCCCGACAGGTCGCGAAACACGAAGGCGCCGCGAAGGAGAAATCCACCGAAGAGCCCGAGAAGAAGCGACACATGGCGGACCTACGCCTGCTGGCCGACGATGTCGTAGGGCGACCGTGGGCCGTCGTCGGACTGAAGCGTATCGGGGAGATCCTGTTCCAGTTGAAGCACCTCGCGTTTGCCAGGGCGGTCTGGGAACGGGTGCTGGAGCGTTTTCCGGACGATGAAGACGCGCTGGATCGGCTGAGCACCCTGTACAACCGGGCGGGGCTGATTGCCGAATCAGATCGGCTCGTGCAGAGGCTACTCAAGCTTCGTGATGATTCCAATCCACAATTTGCCGAGGCCATGGCGCTGCACGGCCGCAATGTGAAACAACTGTGGCAATCCGACTGGGCGGAAAAACCAGCTGATGGTACGCGAGAGGATACGACACGCCTGGCCATCGAAAGCCCTCGTCTCTTCGACGCCTTTAGGGCGTACGACGAAGCGTTCAGGGGCAATCTGAATCACTACTATTCGGGCGTGAATGCCCTGGCGTTGGCAGTCATCATCGATCAACTGGCCGGCAGGCATCCGGAGCCATGGGAACGCGGGTATCCTTCGAAGCAGGCCGCCGATTCCGCGTTGCGCGTGATCAGCGAACGAATCGGGCAACTGGAGCAACTCGTTCGTGCTTCGTTGGAGAGTTCCATCTATCTCAAGCGGCAGCGGGGCGGCGTAGGCACCGAAATCCGAAAACCGGAATGGGAGGAGGCGACCGAGGCGGAGGTCATCTGTCTGACATCGCCCGACCCCGACCGGGTGGCCCGTGCGTACAAAAAGGCCGCGCAGGCATCGCCCTTCGTGGTCGATTCCATGCGGAGGCAACTCCGGTTATATCAGGCGCTGGGCGTACAGGCGGCGCAGGTCGATGCCGCGTTGCGCGAGCTGGGTGAGGCCGCTTCTTCTGAAGACCACGTCACGCACGTCATTCTTTTCACCGGCCATATGATCGACAGCCTGGATAGAACAGTAGCACGTTTCCCCCCAGCATGCGAAGAGGCGGTTCGCCGGGAGATTGGCTTGGCAGTTGAAGCGATCGTCCAATGGATGGAAGCCGCCCGGGGCGCCGGCACGAGGCTGACGGTTCGCGGCCTGGCCGGCGGCGCCTGCGGCGGAGACCTCCTGTTCCACGAGGTCTGCCGCGAACGGGGCATCGCCACCGATTTCTATTCGCCGTTCCCTCCGACGGATTTCCTCCCCGGTTCTGTCTCGTTCGCCGGCGACGCGTGGGTGCGCCGCTTCTACACCCTGTACGACACGACGCCGCGGGAGGGCCGGCCGGTGTTGCAGGATACGAAGGCGATGCCGTACTGGGTCGATGGAGGGAAGGGGTACGACATCTGGGTGCGCAACAACCGGTGGATGCTTTACCACGCCCTCGCGCTGGGAGGTGGCCAGGCGACGCTGCTTGCGCTCTGGGACCGGCAGCCAGGGGATGGGGTAGGAGGGACCGAAGGGATGGTGCGGGATGCGGAGCGGAATGGCATGGAGGTCCGAGTCATGGATATGGAGGTGATTCGGGCGAGTTTGTCGTGAAAGACCGGTTCCCGTGCCGGCTTGCCTCATCGGTGCTTTCGCGCTAGCTTACGCGTTGTCTGACACGTTAAATCTGCGGAGTATCCGTTCCGGGTTCCGTGTTCAATGTTCCGGGCAGCAAGCCCATATCGCCCGATTACCCGGAACTCCGAACACGGAACGCGACGACGTTATACTGATCGGGATCCTGACCCTCGCGTTCGACTTTTTTGTCTGGATGTACTACACACGGCCGTTAGCCGGGTTGTGTTTGGGAGACTATGATGGAAGAAAAAGACTGGAACCTGTTACTCCATACAATCAACAGGGGAAACTGTGTGGTATTCCTGGGGCCGGAGATGGCGCAAGACGTTGTGGATGGTCATTCGAGGGCATTAACCGAGGTACTGGCAAGGAGGCTCGCGGATGAACTTAAGCAACGATCCCCGACGGATATTCTGATTGAATACGACCTGGCTCACGTGGCGCGGAAATACAGCGACTATAACAGCTCAATCGATCTGCAGGTCGCCGTAACCCAATTCTACGAGGAAAAAAAGGATCATACCAGCCAGCCGTACCTCGATCTGGCGGCTTTGCCGTTTCACCTGGTCGTAAAGACCACGCCGGACGCGTACTTCCTGGAAGCCCTGAGGCGTCACAAAAAACCCTGTCAGGTGGAAGGGTATCACTATCGAGGTCCTCGGCGCGATCTCGTTCCCCCGGCCACGGCGAAAAAGCCCATGGTTTACTACCTCTACGGGTATGTCGATGTGCCGGAATCGCTGGTAATCTCTGAAAACGATGTGCTCGATTTCCTCGTCAACGTGATCGCTAAAAATCCGCCGCTCCCGACCAACATCAGCAGTGAAATCCGAGACCCTTCCAAGTGTTTTCTGTTTCTCGGCTTTAGCTTCAAGAACTGGTATCTGCGTATCCTCTTCCACGTGTTGCAGGGACAAAGCCACAGCAACCGATCGTTTGCGCTGGAAGCAACCGGGCCGGAAAATGACCCGGCACACCAGGGCGCGATTCTTTTTTTTAAGGATACACACAAAATATACCACTACTGCCTCGATGTGGGCGTATTCACGGATGAACTCAGGCGCCGCTATGAAACGAAGTACGGGGTGAACCATATTCCCGCTTCGACCGGCGCAGAGGCGCAAGTTCTCGTCGAGGCGCCCATGGCATTTATCTGCCACGCTTCCGAGGACGCCGGCTATGCCGCGGAGCTCTCCCGAAAATTGAGAGAGGCCGGAATCGATACCTGGCTCGATAAAGCGGCCCTGAAGACCGGTGACGACTGGAACCGACAAATCGAGGACGCCATCGGGGACGTGGACTTTTTCCTGATCCTCCAGAGCCGGGCCATGCGGGATAAAAACATAGCCTATGTAAACAAAGAGATCAACCTGGCCTTGGAACGCAGGAGGGAGTTCCGGCCCGGTATCCGGTTCATCATGCCGCTGATTATTGAAGAAGGCGGCGAAATGGAGGATTTTGATGACCTGTCCACCTTCCAGGCGCTCGACCTGGCCCACGATCTGGCCCACGACAAGGAGCAGAGCCTGACCCAACTCGTAAACGCCATCGAACGGGACTTCGAGCGACGAAAGAGAAAATAGCCAGGGCGTACCATGGACAATTTCTCGCAATATCGTTACCCCGGCGCTCGCCCGTTCCAGAACACGGACGTTAGGGGGGCATCTGGGTGGCGTCGACCAGTGGACTCAGTCGAATCATCCCGCCGGCCTACCCCTTTACGGTGTATGAGGAGTTGCCTGATACCGGCCGGCTTTTCACCCATGCTAACGAGGCGATCGTTGAAGATCTCGATGGCGCCATATTGATTGGTCGCCCGTCGGGTTTTATCCGAATCCCGCCCGGGCCAGACGCTTTGCCCGAGCTGATAGAAGACCCATTCCTCGCCCGGGTCGGTGTTTTTGATGTTTTCTGGGTTGATCCGGATAGCAGCTTATGGATCGGGAGCAATGCCGGTCTTTTTCGATATGACAGAGCCCTCGGTCATCTGACGCACTTCGAACATCGGCCGGCAGATGAAGCCGGCATCAGTTTCGGGATGATCCGGAGTATTTACCGGGACCGGGCTGGAGACCTGTGGGTCGGGTTTTACGGGGGTGGCGCAGATCGGTATGACCCGGTAGCCGGCCGGTTTATCCACCATATGCCCGATTCCGCTGCGTCGGGCAGTGGCATCGTGCACAACGGCATTTTCAGCATCTACGAGGCGCCTTCGGAGCCGGACGCGCTCTGGTTTAGCACCATCGGAGGCCTATCGCGTCTCGATCGCCAAAGCGGTCGATTTGAAAACATCGATCTCCCCGAAGTGCAGTGGGCCACGGATGTACTGGAGGATTCAAAGCAGCGCCTGTGGGTCGCGACGCAGGAGCACGGATTGCAGCTCATTGATCGACAGACGATGCGGCCGATCGCTTATAAACGCGCAAATACGCTGCCCGGGCGAGGCGTGTACGAAATCACAGAGGACGATTTTGGGTTTCTCTGGCTGGCTACCGGAGAGGGCCTGACGCGCTTCGATCCGGAGGAGGGCGTTTTCTGGCATTTTACGCGTCGCGATGGATTGCCGGCGGTATACTCCTCGTTCACAGAACGCTCGGGCTTCAACCATTCATCGGGCCGGCTCTTTTTTTACAGCGAAGGCTCCTGGTATAGCTTCGACCCCGGGGAGTTTACCTCTCCCCCGACGCTGTTGCCTCCCGTTTTGACGGGAATCGAGGTGGATGGAGTCGAAGCCATGGTCGCGAATGGAAACGGGCAGGATACGTCGATTACCCTCGCGCGTACCTTGACGCTCAGGGCAGCGGAGAACGATATCAGCCTGTATTTCGCTGCCCTTGGATCTTCCGCCCCCGATCTCGTTCGGTATCAATATCGGCTGGAAGGGTACGATGACACGTGGGTGGACGCGGGTCGCGAAAATCGAGCGCGGTACACGCGGTTGCCGCCGGATCGTTATGTGTTTGAAGTTCGGGCGGCTAGCGAGGACGGGGTTTGGAGCGAATCACGGTCGCTCATGATAGATAAACGACCATCCTGGTGGCGGCACCCGATCGCCTACTGGCTTTACATCTTACTTGTCGCTGGCCTCGTTCTGGGCATCGACCGTTTCCAACGCGCCCGCCTCATCGCTCGGGAGCGCGAGGCGGCCCGCTTCCGTGAGACCGAGCTGATCGCGCAGGCTGCCGACGAACACGCCCGCCTCGTCGAAGACCTCGACCGCACCAAGTCCCGCTTCTTCGTCAACCTCTCCCACGAGTTCCGCACCCCGCTCACGCTCCTCCTCGGCCCCATCCGCGATGCCCTCGCCGGCGCGTACGGGGAGATCAACCCCCGCCTACTTCACCAGCTCGGCCCCATGCACCGCGCGGCCGACCGGCTCCACCGCCTCATCAACCAGCTGCTGGACCTCGCCCGGCTCGAAGCCGGCGGACTCCGCCTGGAGGCCCGCGCCGGCGACCTCGTCGCTTTCCTCCGCGCCCTCACCCTCTCCTTCGCCTCCCGTGCCGAACGGGAGGGCAAGTCGCTCCTGCTCGAGGCCGGCCCCGAGGCCATCGAGGTGTACTTCGACCGCGACAAGCTCGAGAAGATCGTCTACAACCTGCTCTCGAACGCCTTCAAGTTCACCGCCGCCGGCGGCAAGATTCGCGTGGCGGTGAACTTGA
>Ga0163153_10001096_pt1 | contig 44092 bp, 41 predicted proteins | sample OliLakLV19MP6IB1_FD_148629 | JGI IMG/M metagenome (GOLD analysis project Ga0163153, IMG submission 148629) | Freshwater microbial mat bacterial communities from Lake Vanda, McMurdo Dry Valleys, Antarctica - Oligotrophic Lake LV.19.MP6.IB-1 | ecosystem: Environmental > Aquatic > Freshwater >... | reverse complement strand
TGAAACACCGGAAGGCTCCTGTACCGCGTATCGTATGTTCAAGTCGGTGACATCCATTGGCGGTATATTTTGCTCAGCCCCTCAAAGAGTTACAGGCACTCGAGATGAAAATCTCCGGACGCTACTGGTATGGCTATTGATTTCGTCAGAGCAGGAAGAAGCCAACAGGAGGATCAAAAACCAACAAGATCTAAGAGTCAATTGAAGAGGCCTCGCGGAAAACGGCAGGAGGAATAGCTGCCTGGGCAAAAACCGCGGATATCACTAGAACCGGAACGATCACAGGGGGGGACTGGCCAACTAGGAATAACCGGTTGTCCGTAACGGAGAACACTCTCAATCGCCAGTTCATAGTGGCGATCCGAACTAGGTGGAGGGCTGGCTTCATCTTGCCGTGATACTTGATCTGCACTCCCGGCTAGTGATCGGCTGGGCGATGGGACACTGGCTAAGCGTACAGTTGGCCGAGCAGGCCCTCACCATGACGTTGGCAAAGCAGGACCCACTGGCAGAGCTCCTGCGCCACCCGGGTCTCGGCAGCCAGTATGCCGCCATGAGGTATCAGTTGCTGCTCACCACTCACGGCACTATCACCAGCATGTCGAAGCGAGGGAGCAGCTGTGACAACGCCTGTGTTGAAAGTTTCTTAGGAACACTCAAGCATGAATTCGTCCACCATGGGCACTACGCAACCCGTTAAGACGGGAAACGAGATATCTTCGATTACATTTCTCGGCACTACAATCGGAAGGGCTGGCATTTCACCCTTGTCTGTTACTCCCCAAGCGAGTACGAAGCAAGGAAGGTTGATGAAGACCGAACCCAAGCCGCCCAGAAGTTATCTTCGGTGATCCTGGTGTAACAAATGAAGGAAGATCAGAGCTAAATGGATGGTTCGAAGAGGCCCAATTGCCACTCCTCAGCGCGGGTCAGAGGAATGGGGTAGCGTTCCGTAAAGCAGGCGTTGCAATACTGGCTTGGTGTGCCAGGTGAGGCGTTCAGCATGCCATCAAGACTCAAGTAGGCAAGGCTATCAGCCGTGATGTATTTCCGAATCTCTTCGGTCGTGTGGCTGGAAGCGATAAGTTCCTTCTTCGTAGGCGTATCGATGCCGTAGAAACAGGGCGAGATAATCGGCGGCGAACTGATGCGCATATGCACTTCTTTGGCTCCGGCATTACGAAGCATCTTCACAATTTTACGGCTTGTTGTGCCTCGCACCAGGGAATCATCGACCACGATGACCCGTTTCCCCTCCAGCACTTCGGGCACAGCATTGAGCTTCACCTTTACGCCAAAGTGTCGGATCGATTGTTCTGGTTCAATGAAGGTACGGCCAACATAGTGATTTCGAATCAGTCCAAGTTCAAATGGAATCCCCGCCCCCTCGGCATAGCCGAGCGAAGCAGGCACTCCGGAGTCCGGTACGGGAATGACGATATCCGCCGGTACCGACGATTCCTTCGCCAGTTGCCGGCCTAAGGCCTTGCGCGTGGAATAGACCGCGTTCGCCCCGAAAATCTTGCTGTCCGGCCTGGCAAAGTACACATATTCAAAGACGCACATCGCGGGACTGGCCGGCGCAAATGGTTTATAACTCGTCACGCCCTTGTCGCTCAGCACGACCAACTCTCCCGGCTCGATCTCGCGGACAATTTCAGCTCCGAGCAGATCGAAGGCGCAGGTTTCAGAGGCTACAAGATACGTATCGCCTAACCGGCCGAGACAGAGGGGCCGGAACCCATGAGGGTCCCGAACTGCGATAATCCCCTCATCTGTTTGTAACACGATCGAAAATGCCCCTCGGACTTGGCTCAACGCATCAATGATGCGCGCCAGCAACGTATCGGCCCGCGAATGAGCGATTAGATGGATGATGACTTCACTGTCTGAGGTGGATTGAAAGATAGCGCCGTACGCTTCAAGCTCGTGACGCAACACTTGAGCATTGATGAGGTTGCCATTATGGGCGAGCGCCAGATTTCCAAACGCAAAGTTGACCGAGAACGGCTGGACGTTCTTAAGATCGTTCCCTCCGGCAGTGGAGTAACGATTGTGACCGATCGCCATTGAACCGATTAATTGATCGAGCGCCTGGGGATTATAAATATCCGCAACAAGCCCCTTCCCCTTATGAACATAAAACTGTTCGCCATCGCCGGAAACGATGCCGGAGGCTTCCTGTCCGCGATGCTGCAGGGCATACAACCCTAGATAGGTGAGGTTTGCCGCTTCCTTATGGCCGTATATGCCAAACACGGCACATTCGTCGTGGAACTTGTCTGGGCTCTTATGTGAACGGTGAACGGTGAACGGTGAAACGACGGGAAGTTCTTTCGCAGTTTTCTTATTTATGGTTTCACGTTTCACTTTTTACATCTCACGTTTTACGTTTGGCTCAGCGTGCGTTCGATCGAAAAAGCCCACCGATCGTACAGTTGATCGATAGGGAGATCGAGATGGCAACCGTCGCTCCATTGCCCCTTCTCCACATCGATAACGAAACGGTCTCCTCCTACAGTCCCAATTTTCATCGCTGGAACACCCGAGTCCCAAGCGTGATTTAATACCTTGTCCACCATCTCCGGTTTTACTGAAAGAATGACCCGCGATTGGCTCTCACCGAACAGGAGCGCATCCAGCCGCAAAGTATCGAGAGCCAACTTTACCACAGCCCCACGCCTGGTGTCCGGGGGAGAAATACAACATTCGGCCAATGCGATGGAGAGCCCACCATCTGAGCAATCATGCGCTGATTGCACAGATCCTTCATGGATTACATTTAGTACAAAGTCGTGAAGCATCTTTTCCGTTTCTAGACTAAGGAACGGTGGCGATCCCTGCTCACGATGGTGATGCACTTTGAGATACTCGCTACCGCCCAGGTCTTCCTTCGTCTTGCCCAGGAGAAGAATCACATCACCGTCCTGCTTGAACCACTGTGTCATCGTCTTATCAGCCGCATCGATCAATCCGACCATCCCCAACATCGGTGTGGGATAAATCGAGAGGCTATTGGTCTCATTGTAGAAACTCACGTTACCACTGACGATAGGAATCTTGAAGTGCTCGCAGGCATCCTTCAGGCCTTCAATCGCCAACACAAACTGCCACATTATTTCAGGACGCTCTGGGTTGCCAAAATTCAAACAGTCCGTGAGACCAATCGCCTCCGCGCCGGAACACACCAGATTCCTTGCCGCCTCAGCTACCGCGAGACGAGCCCCTTCGTAGGGATGCAGCAAGCAATAGCGGCTATTACAGTCCACTGTCATCGCGAGAGCTTTGTTGGTCCCTTTGATCCGAACCACCGCTGCATCAGAACCAGGCCGAACCATCGTGTTGGTCCCTACCATGTGATCGAACTGCTCATAGACCCAGCGTTTACTCGCAATCGTCGGCGACTCCAGCAGGGACAACAGCACCAGACTCGCATCTTTCACATCCGGCAGCGCATCGTAATTCAGGTTGGTCAACATGTCTTGATAGCCCGGCGGCGAATAGGGACGCTCATACCGTGGTCCATCATCGGCCAGTGACTTTGCCGGAATCTCCGCCACCACCTTGCCCTGATCTCTCACCCTGAGAATCCCATCGCCCGTGACCCGCCCCACCACCGCCACATCAAGATCCCATTTCTTACAGATCCTGATGCATTCATCTTCCTTACCCGCCTGCGCCACCATCAACATGCGTTCTTGCGATTCAGATAGCATCAGTTCATAGGGTGTCATGCCCGGCTCACGCCGAGGCACATCGGTCAAGTCCAGATCGATTCCGTTGCCGGCACGCGACGCCATCTCACAAGACGAGCTGGTTAACCCCGCCGCCCCCATGTCCTGAATGCCGACGAGCAAATCGCCGGCCATCAGTTCAAGGCAGGCTTCTAGCAACAGCTTTTCAGTAAAAGGATCGCCCACCTGCACCGTAGGCCGCTTCTGCTCCGACTGGTCGTCGAAAGAATCGGACGCCATCGTCGCGCCATGAATTCCGTCACGGCCCGTCTTCGAACCGAAATAGATCACCGGATTACCGACCCCGGCCGCTGTCCCAAGAAAAATCTTGTCCTTGTGCGCAATGCCGAGGCAAAACACGTTCACGAGCGGGTTCTGCGAATAAATATCGTTGAAGACAATTTCGCCTCCAACCGTCGGCACCCCCATGCAGTTTCCATAACCTGCAATGCCAGCCACAACACCCTTGACCAAATGTCTGTTCTTCGCATGATCGAGCCCGCCGAACCGCAGTGCATCGAGCAGGGCAATTGGTCGCGCCCCCATCGTAAAGATGTCGCGCAGAATTCCGCCTACCCCCGTTGCCGCACCTTGATAGGGCTCGATGAACGAAGGATGGTTGTGCGATTCCATCTTGAACACCGCGCAGAGCCCATCGCCGATATCCACCGCACCGGCATTTTCCCCCGGCCCCTGGACCACTCGCGGCCCCGTCGTCGGTAATTTTTTAAGGTGCACACGCGAACTCTTATAGGAGCAATGCTCCGACCACATCACCGAAAACATCCCCAACTCAGTGATATTCGGTTCCCGCCCCAAAATCTCGACGATCTTCTTATACTCATCGTCAGTCAAATTATGCTGCGAGATGAGGTCTTTGGTGATTGGCTGGCTCATAGGTGCCATATTTTAGACTTCACACTCATATTGTTTCTGATCAGAGTCTTCTCGCTTAGAGGATCAACAGCCGCTCGCGATGTAACATCACCCACGGCGGGCATTGGACTGCCTACCCTAGGCAGGAATCATTTTCAGCTACTTCTTGCTTACCTTCAGCGAATCCAGCATCGACAGGAAAACCAGCTTCCCTTCATCATTGCCCAAGATCGCTTCCGCGCAGCGTTCCGGATGCGGCATCATGCCCAACACGTTGCCCTCGGCATTGATGATCCCGGCAATGTTGTCGAGCGAGCCGTTTGGATTCGCCTCCGGCGTCACCTTGCCCTCCAGCGTACAATAGCGGAGCACGATCTGCGCATTCGCCTGCATCGCCGCGAGTGTGACCGGATCGGTGTAGTAGTTCCCATCTGCATGGGCGATGGGAATTTTGAGCACCTGACCGGACTCATAGGCGCTGGTAAATGAGGTGGCCGCATTTTCAACCTTCACCGACACGTCCTTGCAGATGAAATGCAGCGACTTGTTCCGCAGCATAGCCCCAGGCAACATCCCTGCTTCGAGCAGAATCTGAAACCCGTTGCAGATGCCGAGCACCATCCCACCCTTCTTCGCAAACTCCTTCACCGCTCCCATCACCGGGGAGAACCGCGCAATAGCCCCAGTCCGCAAATAGTCGCCGTAGGAAAACCCTCCTGGCAGAACAATCGCATCCAGCCCCGCGAGCAACGTCTCCTTGTGCCAGATCATCTCCACATACTGGCCCAACACATCCTTGAAGATATGCTGACAGTCGTGATCGCAATTACTCCCCGGAAAAACTACCACTCCGATCTTCATAATCTGTCGCCTACTCGTTTCACGGCTTACGCCGTGAGCTCATACCGGTATTCTTCGACAATCGTATTCGCCAACAACTTCTCACACATGGCCTTCACCGCGGCATCGGCTTTCGCCTTATTCGTTTCATTCACTTCGACTTCCATGTACTTCCCGACTCGCACATTACCCGCATTCTTGAACCCCAGTGAGTCGAGCGCATGCTCAACCGCCTTCCCCTGCGGATCGAGAATCCCCTCTTTCAACGTCATATGCGGACTCCATGACTGATGATAGGTTACACATCACCTTATCTTAAGCTTAGAGGGCTCCTTTCTATAGTATGCTTGAATATTAGCTATGGATAACAGAGAAAACTACCGGATAAATACATAAAATCAAAGCGCGTATTTTTATACATGTTCGGCTGAATCCTGTCCCCTTGTTCAGTCATCAACTCATGATTGTCTCCACATATCTCCTCGGATAGTGCATTCAACTTGGTCTTATGCACTAGTATTTTCTTTATCACATGACCTTGATTGTACGGGATAAAGACGACCGGCTTCCTCTCATGGAGGATCGCATGGGGGTCGTCCCCTTCACGGCCTCTGGTTCGTTCCATGAAAATTTCTGGCTCAGGGTTATATGCCCACGGGGCATAGTGTAGAACTGCAATAGCGATTCTTTTGTGCCTCAAATAATGAGCTTCCTCGTCACTTCTGGAAAAAGCTCCAAATAAATAGACGGTTATGAGCTGCGCCGCGATAACGAGGACGAGGCAGAGTCGTCCTAGCTTAACTTCGGAAATTTGGTAAACGGTCCATAGCATCAGCGGTATGGATATCCAGAGTGCGTAGCGGGTGTATACGGACTGACCGGAGTTCCAGTTAACTTGTGGTAACACCCCTACAGCCATCAGCAGCATGCCGCCCAGCAACCAATCCTCTCTCCGTAAACACAGGGTCTTCCTATGACGACCAGCGTGATTGAAAAGGGAGGAGAACCGAGATGTGAGAACCAGACTGGACAGAGCAATGATCCATCCTGCCCCCACAACCATTCCCTGATTCAAATCAAAGAAAAGGGAGTAGAGCCTGTCAAAGTCGATGACGCCCTGATCCACAAATCCCTCCCTCACAATAAGTGAGGGGACGCCAAACATTACGAAATAAAATGCAAACGGAAGGAATGATACGCTGCCGGCCATGAACAACTTGCTTAACAACTTACCTTTCTCAGAGGTCGGCAATTTCAACCAATGCGCTAGATGGCTCGCAAAGATAACAGGTATCATCAGGGCCATCGATGGATTCTGAAGGGCTCCCAATCCGCATGCTAACGTGGCCAACGTGAGTCGCCGTTCAAGGAAAGCGATCGACGCGATGAGACAGGTAACTGTGGAAAATATTTCCGGATGTGGCCAACGAAGATAGTATGGCGTTCCAACACCATAAAAGAGCAGGGCAGCTGCAATTCTCAGTTCGAGCGCAATCGAACGAACGAACAAGAGATAGGCGAGCCCAATCACAAGAAGAAGGGCGTTCGTGAGTTGAAAGGCCTTCAATTCATTCCCTCCGAACATGTGGAGAGCCCATTTTGCGGGAACACATAGTGCCGAGTAGAACCAAAAATGCAGCCCGTAATATGCCCCAGAGGGAACTCTAAAGAAATAATCGGTTGTATTATTTCCAGACTCAATTTGTTTTTTCCAGTCTGAAAGAACGGACTCTTGAACACCGAGGAGTTTGTATTCTCGGAGATAGTTCGAGAAACTCTCAATGTCACTCAGACGAATATCAGGGGACAGATGAGAAGAAAGAGCCCAAAGCTGAAGGAAATACTCATGCCCATCTCCATTTACTTTCGGCTCTAGCGTCCCAGCAAAATAGAGAGGAGGTATGAGTAGACAGGCCAGCAAGATCCCCCTGAAATGGCTGACTTTGCCTTGAAACGAAGAAAATGAACGAGTCTCCAAATCAAAATCTCCGTAAATGAAAAAAGTCTTCGAATTGGCAAGGTTGCGGTCGACTAACAGAAAATATTGCCTTTCTCAACGATGATCCTGTTTTGGCATCTTGTTTCGCAGTGCGCATTCAGGTTTCTGACCGCCTCCGTTTCCTAAAGTACGGGAAATTTGAGCATGACGAATTCAGGCGAGATGTGTAAGACACGTCAACGGTGAACGCAACCTGTTCTATGTGCGAAAAAAACCGCGGTGCTTTTCCGGTCATAGGTTAGGCGGCAATCGCCAACACCATTAAGCCACAGGCAAGAACTAACCAACTTGCCCGATCTCGCATAGCATAAATAAGAGGATCGTGGTGCATTTCGCCTCTTACGGTTGTTATCCAGATTCGGCTGCTCCAATACAGGAGTATTGGACAGAGCAACCATACGACTTTAGGATGACTATACATACTATTGATATCCGGACTATTTACATATAGTGCCAATACAAGTACGGAGAGATAACCCGCCGATGCGCCTAAACTCATCAACGTGGGCATGTCGCTGACATGATAGTCCCGCCCAGCAAGCGCCAATGTACCATGGGCTTGTAATACAACGAGGTCGGCATAGCGTTTCACTAGAGCAAGATTGAGAAACAGGAACATTGAGAAAGCAAGAAGCCAAAATGTCGGCGTGATACCACTGGCTTCTCCCCCACCAACCACCCGAAGAGTGTAGAGTCCGGCAATCGTCACCACGTCGAGGAACATTACCTGTTTGATAAACGCGGAGTATGCGATTGTGATGATAAAATACAGTCCGAGAACTACCAGAAAACCATGGGGTAACAGCAAGCCAAGGCTAAAACTGGCTACTAATAAAAGAGGGATCAGGGCCATTCCATGGTCCAGAGGAATGATCCCGGCCGCGAAGGGCCGCGTGCGCTTCTTCGGATGCTCGCGATCGGCTGTCAAGTCCAACAAATCATTGAGCACATAGACAGCAGAGGCACAGAGGCTCCACGCCAAGAAGGCCAAAACAGCCTGGATGAGGAGCGGCCATTCAGTTACGAGATGTGCTGTTAGAATCGGAAGAAATACCAGGAAGTTCTTCGGCCACTGATAGAGCCTCAGGGCGTGCAGATAAGACACAACGCCACACCTTCTATCAGAAAATACTTTCTCAACCTGTGTCAGCCGAGGAGCGTGAAGTAACGCCGCCTTTGTTGGATTCACTAATATGGCCCGGCGGGCCAGGCGCCACACACTTAGATCGACTTGGTCATTACCAGCATAGTCGAATGATTGCCCAGCCAACAGAGTCTGGATCCTAGCGAGCTTGTTTGAACCCGTCAGATTTATAGTCGGATCGCTGGCCAAAACCTGATCGAAGAGTCCTAGGTGCGCCGCAATCGCATGGGCAATCTTCTCGTTGGCTCCCGTCGCCAAAATCAAGCGTCTGGGCCTTGCTCGCTCCGCCTTTAGGAATGTGAGGAACGGTTCGTTGTAAGGCAGACTGGCTACCGGAAGGTCAACTAGCTCTGCAAGACGCCATTTAAAGTATGCTTTGCCTCGAAGGAGCCATACAGGGATCAGCCCCAGCACATACCACCGTCGCCTTGCCAGAAGAAATATGGACTCCCAGAGGGAATCAGTTCGCAAGAGCGTTCCATCTAAATCAACAACTAAGGGAACGTCGCGAACGGAACTGGTGTGAGGTTCTTCACCGTCTACATTGTTACCCTTATTTTCGTCTATACCAATGGCCACAGATCCTGCTATCCGAAACGTCTGCTTCTGACTTCTTCGTGACTATCGAGATATTTCTCACTTCCTATAAAACTCCGTCAACGGTTAAGCCACCCCAATGCCAATGTAACAAACTCTCTCCAGCGCATGCTCCTACCCCAGTTCGTACCGATATTCTTCAACGATCGTGTTCGCCAGCAGCTTTTCGCACATGGCCTTCACTGCAGCATCGGCTTTCGCCTTATCCGTTTCATTCACATCGACTTCCATGTACTTCCCGACTCGGACATTGCCCGCATTCTTGAACCCCAGTGAGTCGAGCGCATGCTCAATCGCCTTTCCCTGAGGGTCCAAAATGCCCTGCTTCAACGTCACATGAATTTTCGCCTTCATGATAGTTCTCGCTTTACCTATTAGCATTCAGGTTTTGGTCACGCAATATCTGAACCCTTCCCAAGCATTTCCGGCATAGCCATCCCTCACCACATCGACAATCTGAGCGCCATTGTTCCCAATAAATGCTTCAACCTCAGCTCGCTCGGTCCCATACATTTGCATCACAGGCTGTTGTACTGGGTACTTGAGATCCACATACCATCTCCATAGTACTTCCGGCACATTTCGCTTGAAGTTCTGCTTAAAACTTATAAATATTGAGGGAGTCTCAGGAGCATGCACAGCCTCGATTGTTGATTCACGACGCCGAGGTGTCGCCAGGTTTCTGCTCGGCAACTGGAAAATCAACACGCCTTCAGGCTTGAGCACACGAAGAAATTCTTTGATGTAGGATTTCGCATACTCAGGCTTCATGTGCTGAAGCACAATATTGCTGTATATGAAATGAAACTCCTGATCTGGAAAGAGTCGCAGATTGTCTTGGTCGTTGACGCGATAGGAGCAGCGTGCGCCAAATCGGTTATATTGCTTGGCGAGCTTTACCATCGAAGGTGCGATATCGATTCCGACTACCTCATCAAAATAGCTAGCCAGTGCCTGTGTAAGCCGCCCCACCCCACAACCAAAATCGAGCGCTCGACCGAGTTGCTGAAGGAGGCCTAATTTCTGAACATATTCCATCACGCCAGCGATTTCTTGCCTTCCTAGTTCAAAGAACTCTTCGGGATTCCATTTATTGCCCTTCTTGTCATCCCACGTCGCAATGGCCCAGAGTGGATCCTGCTTGCCGAATTGATTCCAATGTTTTTGTAGCTCTTTCAACTCCATGGTGCCTCATTTTCTATGAAATACAATCCCTCGCCGCAACCGAAGATTAGGAGGCGTCACCTCCCGCTACAAAACACTCACAAGCATTCTGTATTCAGCGACCCTCTTCTTCCGATTTCTTGGTGAGGCTATTGATATAACGCCTGATCCATAAAATCCCCGCGGCTGTCCCGATCCCAGCCAAGGCCAGCGCCACCATGGGCCAGCGCCACCGTGATCCATCCAGGCGATAGGCCAGAACAGCCACCGGTGCCGTGGAGACCAAGATGGCCGCCACCAACGCATAATTCATGAACCATCCCCGAAACCCCTTCACGATGCGCCCCTCTTCACTTCCATTTTCCCTCCCATAAAAGAAGGATTTAGAAGCTCCAGAGGGGATGGAGGGGTTGTCCTCGACTGCGCGCGTCCAGCGAGGGCCTTCCCAGGCCGCGCGTTGCGCGAGCAAAGAGGACAGCCCCTCCATCCCCTCATCCGCACACTCTTCTCAGAACCTCTTGATACGCCTCTTCAATTTTTCCCAAATCCTTCCGAAACCGATCCTTATCCATCGATTCCTTTGTGGTCAGATCCCAGAAACGGCAGGTATCCGGTGAAATCTCATCGGCCAGAATCAGCTGGTCCTTGTGCAGCCCAAATTCCAACTTAAAGTCGACGAGAATCATCTGTCGCTCACGGAAGAACGGCTGCAACAGACTGTTAACTTTCAACGCGAGCCTTTTGATCTCCGTCATGTGTTCTGCCGTCGCCAACTTCATCAATCGAATATGTTCGTCTGCAATCAAGGGGTCGCCCAGCGCATCGTTCTTGTAATACCACTCCACGATGGCCGGCTCAATGGGATCACCCTCTTTCAACCCCAGCCGCTTCGCTAAACTGCCTGCCACGACGTTCCGCACCACGACTTCGACTGGCACGATAATGACCTTCTTCGTGAGCAGTTCCCGGTCACTGAGGCGCTCAATAAAATGTGTCGGCACACCGGCCTGTTCCAGCAACCGGAAGAGCCGCTCGGACACTTTGTTATTGATAATGCCCTTCTCGACGATAGTTCCGCGCTTCTGCGCATTGAACGCCGTCGCATCGTCCTTGAAATACTGGACGACCTGATCCGGCTTATCCGTCGCAAAGACCTTCTTGGCCTTACCTTCGTAGAGTAGTGCGCCCACCGTCATCGTGGCCCCCTTGTTTCGCTACTGCGCCAAAATCTCGATGATTTCGTCCAGCGACCTCACGGTGCCGATCAGCGTCGGATGCCCGAACCGCCGGTTATACGGAAACTCTTTCACCTTCTCCAACGCCAAAACCAAGCTGTGAAAATCCTCCAGCTTCGACGTTTCAAAATAGGTGATGAAATCCAGATCATCGAGTCCACTGGAATGATAGAGCTTCCGTTTGACCGTCTTGAGATAGGGCACCGAGGCTTCCGTATGTTCCTGCATCATGGCGGCACGCTTGTCCTGATCCAGCCCCCACCAGTCTGCACTCTTCCGGATCGGAATCACAATCACATAGGGCTTAGGACCCGGCTCGCTGGGAATCTTCAACTCGGCCTTGAGATTGTCCGGCATGCCGGGTACATAGTTTGTCTTCTTGGTCAGGCCATGCATGACACCGGACGTCCTGAGATGCTTACCAAAAAGACTGCCTTGAAGATCCAAGAGAAACTGTTGGGTTTCGCGCAATTCCGTCGCATGAACACGAAAGAGCACGTCCGCATGATCGGATAGCCCGCGAAGAAGATAGACATCGATCGCCAATTTCTCTCGATGCTGCTCAACCACTCCCTTCAGAATGGTCAATTGCGCGATGCGCATCGCCTGATCTTGCTTCCCCCAGTCCGCATCGAGACTAAAGGCGGCAAAGGTGCCATAGACGCCCGACTCGGTGAGAAGCTTGTCGCGATCGGCTGCCTCTACGGCCGGCACTATCGCCAGCACGACACACACCAGCACCACAACACGCACGAGAGTAGAAATAGATAACCTCATCGTTTTCTTCCCTTCCCTGATTTACGCGCCCTCGATCCAAATACCCTTCGGAAAATCTTATCAAGATGGCGCAGATAATACTTCGGATCGAAACAGGATTGAATCTCCGTTCCCGTAAGATGTTTCGCAATAAAGGGATCCTTGCCGACTAATTCTTGTAACGCCCCTCCCCCTTTCCAGGAAGCCATGGCATTGCGCTGAACCGCTTCATACGATTCCTTGCGCTGCGCGCCCTTCTCGATAAGCCGCAACAGCAGCCGTTGTGAATAGACCAATCCTCCGGTGAGATCGAGGTTACGTTTCATCCTGTCAGGGTAGACCACCAAATGCTTGATGACGTCGGTGATCCGCGCCAACATATAATCGATCAGGATCGTACTGTCCGGCATAATCACACGCTCGACGGAGGAATGGCTGATGTCACGCTCGTGCCACAGCGCGACGTTCTCCATCGCCGCAAGGCTATTACTTCGCACGACGCGCGCCAGCCCACAGAGGTTCTCCGAAGCAATCGGGTTCCGCTTGTGCGGCATGGCCGAAGACCCTTTCTGCCCTTCTGAGAAATACTCCTCCGCTTCGAGCACCTCAGTCCGTTGCAGATGGCGAATCTCCGTCGCAAACTTTTCGATGCTCGCAGCCAACAGCGCCAATGCCGAGGCATAGGCGGCATGGCGATCTCGCTGCACGATTTGATTCGAGACGGGGTCCGGCGTAAGCCCCAGCTTGGCACAGACGTACGCCTCCACTTCAGGTCCTTGATGTGCGAACGTGCCCATCGCGCCGGAAAGCTTACCTACCGCGATTTCCTGCCGAACGTGCATCAGCCGGTCCCGGTGCCGGCAGGCTTCTTCATACCAAATGGCCAGCTTGAAGCCGAATGAGATCGGCTCGCCATGAATGCCGTGCGAGCGGCCAACCATCACCGTGTGTTTGTACTTCAATGCTTGCCGCTTCAACACAGCGATCAGCTCGTCAAGATCCTCGAGAATGAGGTCGAGCGCCTCCGTCATCTGCACAGCCAAGGAGGTGTCGACGATATCCGATGAGGTCAGCCCCATGTGGAGAAACCGATGCTCCGGCCCAACCGATTCCACCAGCGATTCGAGAAAGGCAATGACATCATGCTTCGTCACCTTCTCGATTCTGGCGATGCGTTTCACATCGATGCTGGCCTTCTTCCCGATACGAGCCGCGGTGCCGCGCGGGACCTGTCCCGTCCGTTCGAACGCTGCACAGGCGGCCAGTTCGACGGCGAGCCAAATCTCGTACTTCCGTTTCAGCTCCCAGATGGCTTTCATCCTGGGACGGGTGTAGCGGTCAATCATGGCGGCCTCGTGAGACGTGAAACGTGAAATGTGAAACGCAAGAGAGAAAACTGTTCGTTCTAGATTTCAACGTCTCACCTTTCACGTTTCACCTTTTACTTTTAACATCTACCGCTTCAGCCCGTTTGGCAGCCAGCGTCAATTCCTTGTTCAAGATTTGATCCAGAATGCCGTTCACGAACTTCGACGCATCGTCGTCGCCGAAACTTTTCGCTAATTCGATGGCTTCGTTCATGGTCACCTTGGCTGGCACGTCATCCATCCACAGTAATTCATAGGCGCCGGCACGGAGGATATTGCGGTCCACAATCGGCATGCGACTGACTTTCCAATTGGTGGCGTATTTGCCAACAACGGCATCCAGCTCTTTTTTCTTTTCCAACACCCCGGCCACGAGCCGTTCGGCAAAGGCCTTCACCTCATCCGTGGCCTCGTTCTCCTTCCAGAACACATCCAGCCACAGGCCCGGCTTGCCGTGAATATCGTACTGAAACAAAATCTGGAGCGCGCGCTCCCTGGCATGATGGCGTGATCCCATGGCTATTTGCGCTCTCGCGGCGCCCGCTTCTTGGCTGACGTTTCACGTTTCACGTTTAACGCTTCACGCTTCACGTTCGGCGAAATCTCCTCGCCTACCCGCAATAGACGCATGACCGTCGCCATTTCGATGGCGGACTTGGCCGCCTCTCCTCCACGGTTGAACTTGGTCGGATCGGACCGCTCGATCGCTTGCGCAATCGTATGCGTCGTCAGCACCCCAAAGATGACCGGCACATCGGCATCCAGCGCCGCCTGCCCGATCCCGCGACTGGCCTCTGCGCTGATGTAATCGAAATGCGGCGTGTCGCCTTGGATGACCGCCCCCAGGCAAATGATCGCATCGAACCGCTTCGTCCGTGCCATCGTCCGAGCCACCAAGGGAATCTCAAACGCCCCTGGCACCCGCACCGCTTCGATGTCGTCAGCCTTCACCCCGTGTGAGGTCAAGCCGTCGACACAGGAACTCAGCAGTTTGCTCGTGACGAACTTGTTAAACCGCGCGACGACAATCCCAAACCTCAACCCCATCGCATCCTGGGAGCCTTTATGCAGCTTCATATCTTCGTTTCTTCCACTTCAACACATTCGCCATGAACTGGGGAACGACCAGCTTGTCCTACAACCGCGCGCGTCGAGCGACCACCGCTTCATCGTGAGGGCTTCGCGAGCAAAGAAGGGCGGGCTGGCCGTTCTCCCTCTCACACCTTTTTCAGAATGTGCCCCATCTTATTCTTCTTCGTGCGCAAGTACTTCAGGTTCGCGGCGCGCGGCTGAATCTCGATCGACACACGCTCCACCACCTTTAATCCATACCCTTCGATGCCGACGATCTTGCGCGGATTATTCGTGATGAGTCGGATCTGGTGTAGCCCGAGATTGACAAGGATCTGCGCCCCAACCCCATAATCGCGTAGGTCCGCCTTGAATCCCAGCTTCGCATTCGCTTCCACTGTATCGCACCCCTGATCTTGCAACCCATAGGCTCTGATCTTGTTGAGCAAACCGATGCCGCGCCCTTCCTGATTCAAATAGAGCAACACTCCGCGTCCTTCTTTTTGAATCACCTCCATCGCTTTGTGCAACTGATCCCGGCAATCGCATCGCAACGAGCCGAGGGCATCGGCCGTCAAACAACCTGAGTGCACGCGCACCAGCGTCGGATCGCCTCCCTCTACACGCCCTTTCACCAGCGCAATATGCGTCACCCCATCTAATTCGTTTTCGAACGCCACGGCTTCAAAATCGCCGAACATCGTCGGCAGCAGCGCACTGGCCATCTTCCGCACAAAGGGCTCCCGCTGCATGCGGTATTCGATGAGCGCCTTGATCGTCACCATCTTCAACTTGTGCGCTTTCCCAAATTTCCCGAGTTCCGGCACGCGCGCCATCGTGCCGTCCTCGTTCATGATTTCGCAAATCACACCGGCAGGAATAAGCCCGGCCAACCGCGCCAGGTCAACAGACCCCTCAGTCTGCCCCGCCCGCTTTAGCACACCGCCTTGTTGCGCCTTTAACGGAAAAATGTGGCCAGGTCTGGCCAAATCGCCGGGTTTGGACTTGGGGTCGATCGCCACATGAATCGTCGTGGCTCGATCCGCAGCCGAGATGCCCGTTGTAATATCTTTCCTGGCATCGATCGACACCGTAAAGGCCGTGCCGAAGGTTGCCGTGTTCTCCACGGCCTGCTGCGGGAGATGGAGTTCTTCCACTCGCTGGGGCGTCAGGGCGAGACAGATCAACCCCCGGGCATGGCGGGCCATGAAGTTGACGGCCTGAGGGGTGACATGTTGGGCAGCCATAACCAGATCGCCTTCGTTCTCGCGATCTTCGTCATCCACCAGGATGATGAGTTTGCCCTGTTTGATGTCTCGAATGGCGTCTTCGATGCTATGAAAAGGTGTGGCCATAATTCCCATACAGTGAGACCGTCAGTGATCAGCTCTCAACGGAGGGTCAATTTATCATTTAAATTTGCAGATGTAACAAAATATTTTTGCCTATCACGATCAACAAGGAACCCCTTCAGGAGGAAGATCCCGCCACAGAGACGACTCGATTCCGCAATGCGACGATCACCGTGCCCCAGGCACAGACACCGCATCCCGCGAAGAGCCAGAGCCCCGTATCGTAGCTCTCGGTAAACCCCTTCATGGTTGCGGTCACGATAGGCAAGAGAAATCCTCCGAAACCACCGGCCGCTCCCACCACACCCGAGGCGAGGCCGATGTCTTTAGGGAACCATTCAGCCACCAATTGAAAGATCGCGCCGTTCCCAAATCCCATCGCACCAGTCGCGAGCACCATCATGGTCACAGCCACAGGGAGCGATGGACTCGTCACGGCCACCAACGAACCGACGATGACCGGCAACGCATAGTAGAGAGCCCGAAGCCCCCCCAGCCGATCGGCAACATAGCCCCCCACGGGGCGAATCAGGCTACCGAACAGCCCACATACCGCGGCAATGGTGCCGGCCATGACCGCATCCAGCTGATAGAGGTCGTGCAACAGCAACGGCAGCAGGCTGCAGAACCCGACAAACCCGCCGAATGTGACGGCATACAAGAAGCAGAGCCAATAGGCAGACCGGCGGCGGATGAGTTCCGCCGCATTGCGCCACCACTCGGCGCGACGGGATGCCACGTTCGACTGCCTCCGCGGCACAAGAAGCATAAACAGCACCAGTGTGACGACGACGATGCTGGCCATCACCGCGCAGACCTGGTGCCAATCCATCACGGCAACCCATCGCGGCGCAAGAAACAGGATCAGCACCGTACCGACGTTCGCTGACGCAGTCAGGCCCAATACGAATCCCTGCGCAACCGGTGGATAGGCTCGCCCGGCAATCGGCAACGAGACGGCAAAACTTGCACCAGCAACGCCAAGAAGCAGCGCAAAGACCAACGCCTCATGATAGCCGGACACACCTAGCCATCCCCACAGCAAGGCCGCCAACTCTCCAAGCAGAATCACGAGAGCGGTGGACCGTGCGCCCACCCAGTCGGCGCTCCACCCTGCCAGCATTCTGAGTCCTGCCCCACCGAGCAGCGGGAGTGCCACCAGCCACGAGACTTCTTGCTCGCTCAACTGGAGATCGTGCGCGAGCGAAATACTCATCGCGCCGATCAGCAGCCACACCATGAAGCTGACCGTCAGATGCAACCAGGCTCCGGCCAAAGATGGCCAGTGCCCACTCCGGAGTATACCCAGAATCGCCATGCCGCCCTTTCCGCTCTCACCTCTTCCGCTTACCGATTTCGTTGATAGAATCCTGTCATCATAGGTGACGCCCTTTCGTTCGCGCAAGGGAGGATACACCACCTCGTCATTCATCAAGCGTGGTTCACATCTCATCCGAGATACGCCAATCGCTACCCGCAAGATTATCCTGAGAAATACGCTTCACGAGCGACAAGTCTCTTCAGCCCGCCGACTTTTTCAGCACCCAGACTGCAGGATCTTATGATAATCTCGACCGGTATGAGTCCCCGCAATCAGGATCTCAATCAAGAAGCCATCGAGCCGGAGGTCCTCGATCCGTCCGATGAAGAGATCGCCGAGATCGGTCCGCCTCCAGAGGCCTCTCACCACATAGCCAAGGAAGAACCTCACACCGCCGAATCCACCGCCGTGGTGCCAGTCACGGCTCTTCAGCAATACTTAGCCGAGGTCCGTCTCCACCCCTACCTCTCCAAAGAAGAAGAGCTGCGCCTCTTCCATGAATATAAAGTCCAAGGCAGCCGGGATGCCGCGGTCAAGCTCATTATGGCCAACCTGCGCGTGTCCATCTCAATTGCCGCCGAATATCTCCACACAGGCGCCGACCACATGGACCTCATCCAAGAAGGTAATGTCGGACTGATGCATGCCATCAAAAAGTTCGACCCAGCAAAAAATGTGCGCTTTTACGCCTATGCGGCCTGGTGGTCCCGGGCCTACATCCTTCGCTATTTGCTGAACAACTATCGACTGGTCAAGATCGGGACGACCCAAGATCAACGGAAGCTGTTCTATAATCTCAAAAAAGAGAAGGCCAAACTTGAGCGAGAGGGGTTTGCTCCAGACACGAAGCTGCTCGCCGACCGCTTGAATGTGCGGGAGCGGGACGTCATTGAGATGGGGCAACGGCTCGGCAACTGGGAGCTCTCGCTGGACCAGCCCATCGGAGAGGACCAGGAAGGCAGCCTGCTGGACGTCCTCCCCTCCCAGCAGGTCCCTGCCGATGAGCAGTTGGCACACACCCAACTACAGACGCTCTTCCGCGCCAAGCTCGCAGAATTCGTCAAGACACTCAACGAACGGGACGAAGACATCTTGCGGAATCGAATCCTCTCAGAAACCCCACTCACGCTCGACAACCTTGGCGCGAAGTATTCCATTACAAAAGAACGAACCAGGCAGCTCGAAGCCCGCATCATCAAACGCTTGCGGGATTACATCAAGAAAGATATTAAAGATTTCGACAACTTGAGAATCTGATCGGTTTCATTTTTCCAAGAAAATAAATCCTGGCATATCAAATCTTCAATAGGTTATGATCCCCCTAATTGGTGTTCTAAGGGTGCGTAGAAGAATTTCGTTCTTACCCCCCTTGACTTGGATAAACACGGGGCTATCTTCATTCCCGTGTCCAAGGATCAGGACTTCTGCTCGTTCTGGAGTACTACCGTTACACCATCGAGTCCGAACCTGTTCTACATCGTCGCTATTCATTAGTCTAACTTCATGAGGAGGGTGTTGCTATGAGCACTGCAGCAAAGGAAACGACAGAAAAGAAGAACCTCGCCAAGGGGTTTCAACCTCTCGGTGACCGGGTGTTCGTCACCTACACCGAGGAATTGGATCGGACATCCGGCGGGATTTACGTGCCGGACAGCGCAAAAGAGAAGCCACAGCGGGGCATCGTGCAGGCTATCGGCAAGAAGGTTGAGAATGTCAAGGTCGGCGAACAGGTTCTCTTCGACAAGTATTCAGGCAGCAAGCTCCGCATCGAAGACGAGGATTGTTTGATCCTCAAGGAAGAAGACATCCTCGGCGTCTTCACCAGCTAATCATCATCACACACGACGACGATATTTTTTAAGGGAGGCATACCATGGCAAAGCAATTGATGTACGGTGACTCAGCGCGCGCGTCCATCCTCAGAGGGGTGAACCAGCTCGCCGACGCCGTCAAGGCAACACTCGGTCCCAAGGGCCGTAACGCGATTCTCGATAAGAAATTCGGCGCTCCGACCATCACCAAAGACGGTGTGACCGTTGCGAAAGAAATCGAACTCAAGAACCCGTACGAGAACATGGGCGCCCAACTCGTGCGTGAGGTCGCCAGCAAGACCAGTGACACAGCAGGCGACGGCACCACGACTGCAACCGTGTTGGCCCAGGCGATCTATCGTGAAGGGGTAAAGAACATCACCGCCGGCGCGAACCCGATGGAAATTCAGCGCGGGATCAACAAGGCCGTCGAAGTCGTCATTGCTGAGCTCAAGAAACTGAGCAAGCCCTGTCAGAACAAAACTGAGATCTCCCAAGTCGGGACGATTTCAGCCAACAACGATAAGACCATCGGCGACCTCATCGCGGAAGCGATGGAGAAAGTCGGCAAGGACGGTGTGATCACGGTTGAAGAAGCCAAGTCCATGACCACCTCGTTGGATGTGGTCGAAGGCATGCAGTTCGACCGCGGCTATATCTCCCCGTACTTCGTCACCAACGCCGAACGGATGGAAGCTGTCATGGAAGATCCGCTCATTCTCATTTCTGAGAAAAAGATCAGCAGCATGAAGGACTTGCTGCCGGTCCTCGAGCAGGTTGCCAAGATGGGCAAGCCCCTCGTGATCCTCGCAGAAGACGTGGAAGGTGAAGCCTTGGCCACCCTGGTGGTGAACAAGCTCCGTGGCACGCTCAACGTGACGGCCATCAAGGCCCCTGGCTTCGGCGATCGCCGCAAGGCCATGCTGGAAGACATCTCGATCCTCACCGGCGGCCAGGTGATCTCGGAAGACATCGGCATCAAGCTGGAGAATGTGAAGCTCACGGACCTTGGCCGCGCGAAGCGCATCACGGTCGACAAGGACAACACCACGATCGTAGAAGGCTACGGCGATCCGAAGAAGATCGAAGGCCGTGTGAAGCAGATCAAGGCACAAATCGACGAGACGACCTCCGACTACGACCGTGAGAAGCTCCAAGAGCGCCTCGCGAAGATCGTGGGCGGTGTGGCCGTCATCAACGTCGGCGCCGCGACCGAGACTGAAATGAAGGAAAAGAAGGCGCGTGTCGAAGATGCGTTGCACGCCACCAAGGCAGCCGTCGAAGAAGGCATCGTCCCCGGCGGCGGAACAGCCTATCTCCGTTGCATCGGCGCGTTGGATTCGCTCAAGCTGGTGGCAGAACAACAGGTGGGTGTGAATATCATCCGCCGCGCACTCGAAGAGCCGATTCGTCAGATCGCAGTGAACGCCGGGATGGAAGGCTCCGTCATCGTCGAGAAAGTGCGCAATGACAAGAACCTCAGTGGTGGCTACAACGCCGCGACCGAGGAATATGTGGACATGATCAAGTCCGGCATCATCGACCCGACCAAGGTGTCTCGTTGCGCGTTGCAGAATGCCGCGAGCGTCGCGGGCTTGATGCTCACGACCGAGGTCATGATCACCGAGATTCCAGAAGAGAAGAAAGAGCCGGCCGGCGGTGGCGGTGGACACAACCACGGCGGCGGCATGGAAGGCATGTACTAAGAGAAGACAAAGAGCTGCTGGCGTCTAGCCGATAGCTTGGAGTACACATTGAAGGGCCTGGTGGATCATCCGCCGGGCCCTTCGTGTTTTTGTGGCTCCTCACTGCGCTACGATGAAGGTCAGCTTACATGAGCGGAGGAACGTCCTGTGATCGTCGACGTCGAATCAAACGAGAATTGTGAGGCCAGTGTCTTTGCGCGGTTCAAGGAAATCGGCCCCGCTCGACCGGTCCTGCAAGTTCGCCTCTACGACCGAAACCCTGCTGGGGAATGGTACTGGGTCACCGGCTGGAGGGATGATAAACAGATGCCTGCTTGCTCAGCTTACGCCCAATTGGTCGAAGATTCCGGCGCGGGCATGACCCATCTGGTCTATGGAGGGCTCTATGGCTTGCGGTTCAGGCCGCTCGAAAATGAGGAGCCATGGAGTCTTGAAAGTTCCCATCAATGGGGAGAATCATATCTTTCGCTCGCCAGTGACCGTGACCTGCGCTATGGCGACTAGCTTTCTCCGGCTACGCCACTAGCCTGGAGTCGAATCTTCTCCTCCACACTCGCCAGCATTTCAGCAAACTGTTCAGGTTCCGGCGCCGTTCTTGAATCGAAACACCCGGCATCCCGTAGCTTGTGTAAGTAATTGAACTCAGTGAGCCAGTTGCTTTTGTTAGTTCGTTCTTCCGCCAGCGCATAGTAGATGTCATGGAGCGCGGTCTCAGGCGTAGAAAGTTGGAGGGCTCGCATATCGTTGAGGATGGTTGACACCGTCTTCTTACGAACGACTTGCATCCCCTTTGGTGAATTCATGAAATAGACCACAGCCGCGCCGGCGGCGATGACCACAAGAAGGATTACGAGGGTTTCCATTGGAGGCAGCCTACACCCGGCAAGGAATACGGCACCAGTCGCTTGCTGACACGACAAGAGACAGGGAGTATCTCCCTGTTAGCAACTCGGACTATTTCGTCCCGCGAACAGGGAGGAGACGGCGCACAGGGCCTCCTGGTTTATTCTGATACTGGGCGATAAACATCTCGCCCGTGGTGCGAGCGTCATTCTCAGCATCCTCTCGTGTCGCAAAGCGAGCCTCCCCCACCTGCCACCACTGGCTCGCACTGGCACTCTCTCCTAACAGCTCCGTCACCGACACCCTCAGCGCCTTCGCCACTCGCACCAATGTGCTCAGCGAGGGATCGTGCTGTCCCAACTCCAGTCTGGTCAGGAACGTACGCGACAGGCCAGCCGTTACAGCGAGCTGCTCCTGGGTCAGACCACGGCTGGTTCGCAGTCGCTGAAGCTGTTTACCAAAACGCTGAATCGCACGCATGAGTCACCTCTGATACGTGGGCAAAAGACCACGGGGTGAGTCTACACTGTCAGCAGAAGAAAAGGGATGGGAAGGAATGAGGGCAGGCTAGATGGTCTCCTGTGCTCGTGCAACGCGCGGCCTCAGAAGACCCTCGTTGGACACGCGCAGTGGGAAACCATCTCGCCCGCCCTCAAGCGGAATATAGAAGAATTGGGTCGTTCGACGCGCGTAGTCAAGGGCAGGCTCGGCCACCCCTAGGCATGAGGCACAGGGTTAGGGAACGTCCTGAACCAGCCGAAACCCCACACTACTGCCTCGGTCGTCAGCGGGGCTCCCGGACCGGTTCGAGACACGCAAGATCTCCCGTTCGTTGTCCCAGGAGCCGCCACGAACCACACGCTGACCTGTTACCGAAACCTCCGTGCCCAGCGATTTGAACGTCTCAGGTTGTTCATACCTGTTCTGGCACCATTCCCAGATATTTCCCGCCAAATCGAGAAGCCCGTGACGCGATGTTCCCCTTGCGTACAATCCTACGGCGGTCGTCTGGCCCAGTCGGCTTTCCCAGCTATTGCACCGAGCCGCATCCCAGCCTCCAGGCCACGGATACTCGCTCGTTGGATCGCCCCCTGTGGCAGCCTGCTGCCATTCCCACTCAGTGGGTAAGCGAATCGTCGACCTTGTCCGATGGCTCAACTAGCGACAAAAGGCCACGGCTTCATACCAGGAGACCGTTTCCCTGGGAGCATTGGCGTCCTTCCATCTCGGTTCAGCCGCCGCGTCGATCTTCTCGAGGCCTTCCCACCAGGCGTCGTTCCCATAGCCACCGTCGTCGATGAACACCTGAAACTGACTATTCGTGACGGGGTATTTGGCCATCCGGAACGGCTTGACCTCGAAGATGTGATCAACACCCTGAAGCCTAAGACGACCCTGCGGAATTTCAATCCATTCGATATCCGGCAGATCGTCCTGACGCAGGCCGACACCAGGCCGTGGATCGCCGAACTCCGCGAGCTTTTGACCGATCAACAAGCGTTCTTGGTGAGAGAGCGTCTCGCTCGTGAGCTTCTCAATGAGCATCTTTTGTGGTTGTAGAAGCGTCAGAAGGTGAACCGACGGAAATTTTTTGAATCGAGCCAGCGCCTCTTGAATCGACTGCCCACGCTCATAGCGCCACAGCTCATGGAGATACCCTCCAAGATCATGCCACCGCGTTGCCGCTTCCTCTGCATAATCGATGAGTCGCAAGTCGGCTCCGCTGCTCTCGATCCAGTCTTTGAGCTTTTGCCAGGCGACAAACAGTTTTTCATGCGCGACTTCTACAACTGAGTCCTGTTCATTGCCGTTCTTCACCAACACCCGGCAATCTGCCCCGCCAGCGCATGGATCAGATGGTTCGCAGCCTTGTCAGGGATAAAACGCGCAAACGACGCGCGTTTTCTCGTCGGTGGACGCTCACGTTCGAGGTGCACCAACTCTGCAAACACGTTGTCGAAGGCGGCGCGTACATCGATAGCCAATCCAGCCATAACTTGATCGGCTTGCGTGCCGATAGCACCAGCCACCCCACCAATGGCTTTATAGCCGTGGCGCGTAAAGGTTCGCTCATGCCGACGCTCAAACAGTTGCTTTAAGACATAGGCTACAAGCGGCAAACTTCCAGGCTCTTGCGCTGCTTCACGTAATATCTCATCAATCACTTGATATTCAAAGACGTAGCCGGTGGCCTGAGCCGGCTGTTCAATCATGTCCTGCAACGCCCTCGGTGATACCGGACCCAGGTGATAGTGGTACCCGGCGTTGAGGACTTGGAGAATCGGCTCCGACTCTTCAAGCCGTGCGATAAGTTCACTACGCACCGTGGCGACCAGGCGCAGCCGATTGGGCTTATGTTGGGCAGCCGCCACAAGCTGTGCCTGAACATTCTGTATGTCCTCGCTATGAAAGGCACGCGTGAACAGCTCTTCCAGTTGGTCGATAAACAAGACCAATTCCTGCCCCTGAGCCAGGTGTGGAGCGAGAAGTTCCCCGATTGTCGTCTGGCGACCAGCGAGATCTTTGGCAAGTTCAGGTACGGACCTTGAGATTCCCCGAAAGGCCTGTTTCAAACCCTGCGCGAGCGAATGAAATGGGGTCTCTCCATTGCTCGGCTGGATGCGCTGCCAGACCCAGTGCTGACTGCCTGGGAGCCGCCCTTCGTTGATGACGGCGTGCCACAGCCCGGCCGCCACCAGAGAGGACTTGCCTGACCCTGACGCTCCGCTTACAAGGAGCACACGGCCCTCAGGCTCGCTCATCTTGCCGACCAGGTCGTCGACCTCCCGATCGCGCCCGAAGAACAACGGCGCATAGTCCTCGTCGAACCACAGCAGGCCTGGATAGGGAGATTTACCGTCTGGCCAGGCAATGCGTTCATGGTTCTGCGGCTCGGCCTGGGCCGACTTGTGCTGTGTCAAGCAGCGGCCCAGCGTCCCCGTCAGGTCGATTGAGCGAGGCTCTAAGCCAAACGATTCGACGCCGTGTCGTTGTTTCAGCTGCTCGCGCCAGGTTCTGACTCCGGGATCTTTATCCAATTCATCGAATTTGCGAGGCCAGGGCGAATCCTCCACCAGCATGAACGGAACAACATCGACACCTAGCTTCATGGCGGCGTCGTATTCCAGCTGCGTGATGCTCCGCGTGTCTCCCTCCGGAACAGAGCCTCGACGGAACGCGACAAGGAGCACGCACAGATCGCACCCATGAAGACGATCCTGAGAAAATCTTTTTGGCTCCTCGCTATCCGCAGACCACTCTTCCATGGGGTCCACGAAGAAGCCTGCTCGCCGCAAGGAGCGGATCACATGCGCCCGATGATCCTTGAGATCCTCAAATGTAGAAGAGACAAACGCTTTGTACGCCATTTTGGCTGAGGCCTAATACATTCACGGTTACGGGCACGAGCGCACAGAACAAGGACATAGGGCTAAGGAATGTCCTGGACGAGACGTACGCCAATGTCGCCGCTCCGATAGCCGACATCGAACCCGTACCGGTTGGATACACGTTGATACATCGTATTGTTGAGCCAGGAGCCGCCCCGAGCCACGCGCCAATCTTTCTGTTCTTCGTAATACCAATCTGCACACCACTCCCAGACATTTCCAGCCATGTCATAGCACCCATGGGGACTAACCCCATTGGGATATTGGGTGACGGACGTCGTTTGACCAAAACCTGCCTCACTGCTGTTGCATTTGCTCTTGTCGATCTGGTCCCCCCAGGGGTACTCGGGCCCGTCCTCGCCCCGTGCAGCCTTTTCCCACTCTCGCTCGGTCGGTAAACGTTTCCCTACCCATTTCGCATAGGCCTCTGCTTCGAAATAGCTGACTCCAACGACAGGGTAATCAGCCTTGTTGCATTTAGTATCATTCCAATAATCTGGAGCTACTATGTTGTGGTTGGTCTTCCACTTCCACCCTTCCTCACTCCAATAAGCCTGATTCCCATAGCCATCAGCTAAAATAAACGCGCGATACTTCTCATTCGTCAGGGGATATGTGTCGATCCAATAGTCGTGGTCGATGACCTCACGGACTCTTTTCTCCCCATACAGGAACGGCCCCTTCGGCACCTTCACCATATCGGTGGGGGTTTCAGTGCGAAGCGGCTCAACCAATGGGCTGACCGGTTCCTTCCGATCTTCCGTCAGTCCCTGAATCTTTTGCTTGAGATAGTCGATTAATCGGTCCATATCCCGATGAAAATCAGGATCTGCTCGCACCGGGATGCCGTTTCGGTAAGACAAATCCTGAATACTGGGTGGGAGTCTCATTGCTGGCGGAATCGTTGCCCCGCTCACCAACACGGGAATCACCGGAATCTGGCGCTTCAGTGCCGACTCGATCTCGATGCGGACGAGATCCCTTGGGTCATCGAGCCTGGTCTTTCCCGTACTGCCCAGGTTTTTCATCCAGTCTCGCCCGATCACGGCGAGAAACACCTCGCACTTGGCCACTTGTTCATCCAGATAAGTGCGAAAATCGACACCCAAGGGAATCGAATCCACATCCTTAAAGATGGCCTCTCGACCAAACTGCTGAATGAGTCGGTCGAAGATCCGCCCGGTGACATCGGCGCTATCTTCACGACGGTAGGAGATCAGGATTTTGCTCATCGTCTATCTAGCACTCCTCAACCAATGATCCAACGGCGCTGGATAATATTTTATCTTCCCATTGTTGTAAAGAGAGGGAAGGCCTTTCCTGTGGGCTCCTTAGAATGGCTGCGGCTCATTGGGATTGATGACTTCAGATTGGGCCTGAAGCGCGATTGGTTCGACAACGGGTGAGATACGTCCTACATCGAGCAGAATGGCGACCAGCATGTCGCTCAGGACGTTCACGCCTGAACGGGCTCGGGCGATGATCCAATCCACCGTCAGGATGAGTGGAATGGCGGCGACGATGACGTGGGTCGGCAAGCCGGCGGCTGAGAGCACGAGCGGCAACACGATCATCCCGGCCTCCGGAATACCGGCCACACCGGCCCCTGCGATCATCGATGCGGCGACGATCAACAGCTGATTGCTCAGCGGCAGATCGAAGCCTAGCGCTTGGGCGAGAAAGAGCGCGGCCATCGCTTCATAGAGGGTAATGCCGTCGTTGTTGAGATTGGTGCCGACACAGGCGGCGAGCCGAGCCGATTGCGGTGAGACCTGCATGCGATCGAGGCACCGGAGGGTGACTGGCACGGTGGCGAGGCTACTGTTGCACGACACAGCGGTCATGATCGCATCTGCCCCCTGCCCCAGATAGACCTTCGGCGACTTCTTCCCCACTAGCCAGGCGACGAGTGGGTAATAGACGAGCGCGTGGATGGCGAGTCCCAAGAGCATGGCGGCGAGAAAGACCCAGAGAACGGCGAATACGCCGATGCCTGCCTTGCCGACGACCTGCGCCACAACACCGAACACGGCAAGCGGCACCGCAAGGATGATCCATCCGAGCATCTGCACGAGCCAGTGATAGATGCGCTCAATGATCCGTGCGAGGGTGTGGACTGCCCCGCGACCCTGGCCTGTCTCGCCCCGCAAACGACGAAGGATGGCGCCGAGGCACAGGGCGAGAAGGACCACGCCGATGATGTTCCCGCTCGAAAACGGCGTCATGATGGTGCTGGGAATATAGGAGGCGAGGTATTCGATCGGACTCTGCGCCCCGGTGTGCACGGCTGCGGGGGTGTCTGCCGACAGCTTCGGAGCTGGCACGAAGTTCAATAATTCATCAACGTGGCCATACCAGGCCAAACCAGGCTGCCAGGTATTCATGATCACAAGACCAATCGTCATGGCTACGCAGACATTGACGAGGCAGATGCCGAGCAGTTTGATGCCCTGGCGAAATGGGAGGCTGATACGGATGAGGGCGTCGAGGATCGCAAAGAAAATCAGCGGGATAGCGAGGGTCTTGAGCAGCGTCACGACGAGCAGGCCGAGCCAGCCCAGATCCTCGTTGCGCAGGCCGCCCAGATAGGGCTCCCGACCAAAAGTTGCCCCAAGCAGCGCGCCACAGGCCACGGCGATGAGCACTTGTGCGTACAGCGGTAGAGGGATCCAGCGTGATGTTGCCTGCATAGTGGTCTCTTCTAACCCGCATTATTCATGAAGCTTCTGCTGCAAGCGCGGATACGCGGCTGTGACGGGCAGTCTCGCCGTTCAACCCTTCGACATACTGCACGAGTATGCCTCAGGACTTCACGCCTCCGAGTCCCCGTCTCGCTTCGCGTCTGCGCGCTTTCGCGACGAACCTTCATAAATAATGCGGGCTAAGCCGCGGAAGAATACCTCTTTCCCCGAGAGAAAGCACGTTGCCGTCTGAGACAGAACTGGATTGCGCCTCGCACTCTTCCTTCAGGAATGTCAGCCCACGCATGGTATAGTTTCAAACACAGGGAGGTGCGTATGTATAGGACCATTATCATTATCGCGGCCCTCTTGGTCGTAGGGTTTTCACAGGCTGCAGCAGCAGCCTCATCGACCTCTCCCGACAATCATAAGACAGGAGACGGCAAAGGCCTCACAGTAGATGACCTGGGACGAGGGTTGAAGAGCGCGGCCCATAATATCGAGAAGGAGATTCCCAAATTCGGGTCTGCGATAGGACAAGTGGTCAAGAAGATCACAGGGAAGGGATCTGAAAAGCCGGCGAAGTAGAATTCACAGGTTCGCTATACTGAGCGCATTCCCCGTCGTTCCCTAGGACGCGACCAGCATGACTAGCATAACAAGTGAGACAGCCGAGCCCTGATTTCAAGTGGCTTTCTTTTCTTTCCTGCCCTGCCTACCACACACTTCTCAAATCAGTTATCCCTTGCTCCACAGGTTCTGTGGGTAACTCTGTGGATGAGGGGCTTGGTTCGTTCAAAAAAGCCGACGCTGAAAGACCTCGCAGCGGTTTGCCTAAATATTGGGCATTGTGGCCTACCCTGTGAAGCCACCATATTTTGTGGCTTGACGAATCAATTTTTTCTTCTTTCGAGATTTTTAATTCGCGTGCGCTTTTACGATGAGTTCGTACTTGAACCGCATCTCCTGATGTGGGGTGCCGCGAAACATGTGATGCGTGAACAAGCTTCGGTGGGCGCCGTCATGAGACAGTCATAGAAAGCAACATGTGTAGAATCGCATGTTGGAAAATCGGGAAATTCGTGAAGACCTGTCGGACAGCGTTTTTGGCTGCGTTAGCTGGTGAGGAAGCGTTCGAGGAAACTGGTTGAGACGTGGCCCTTTTGGAAGTCTGGGTCGTTGAGAATACGCTTGTGGAGCGGGATGGTCGTCTTGATGCCTTCGATCACAAATTCGTCGAGGGCTCGGCGCATGCGGGCCATAGATTCCTGCCGGTCCCGGCCATGCGTAATGACTTTGGCGATCATCGAATCGTAGAACGGGACGACCATCATGTTCGACTCCATTGCCGAATCGACTCGTACACCGAATCCTCCCGGTGCGCTGTATTTGGTGATCATGCCTGGACATGGAGTAAACTTTTCAGGGTCTTCGGCGTTGATGCGGCATTCGATGCTGTGCCCGGTGAGCTTGACGTCTTGCTGTTTAAACGAGAGCGATTGCCCGTCCGCAAGGCGAATCTGCTCCTTGATGAGATCAATTCCGGTCACCATTTCGGTGATGGCGTGTTCCACTTGGATGCGGGTATTCACTTCCATGAAGAAGAAGTTGTGGTCCTTGTCGAGGAGGAACTCGACGGTGCCGACATTTCTGTAGTGCACGGCTTTGACGGCTTCGACAGCGACCCGGCAGATCTCTCGGCGGAGTTTCTCGTCGACGGCTGGTGACGGCGTTTCTTCCAGCAGCTTCTGATGCCGACGTTGAATCGAGCAGTCGCGTTCGCCGAGATGCACGACATGCCCACGATGGTCGGCAATAATCTGCACTTCGATATGGCGAGGCTCGAGAAAATATCGTTCGAGATAGACGGCGTCATTGCCGAAAGTGGTCTTTGCCTCCGCTTGCGCGGCTTGAAACGCGCGGGCAAGGTCCTCGGCCTTATTGACGACGCGCATGCCGCGCCCTCCACCACCGGCTGAGGCTTTGATAATAACGGGATAGCCGACCTTGCCGGCGGCTTCGAGGGCTCCCTGCTCGCTCTTCAACTCACCAGGACTGCCTGGCGTGACAGGTAAGCCTCGCCGGGCGACGATTTCTCGCGCCTTGGCCTTGTCGCCCAAGAGGGCAATATGTTCGGACGTGGGACCGATGAATTTGACACCGATGGATTCACAGACTTCAGCAAAGTGGGCATTCTCGGAAAGGAACCCATAGCCGGGATGGATAGCATCAGCTCCAGTGATCTCGGCTGCGCTCAGGACGTTGGGAATGTTTCGGTAGCTGAGCGCCGCGTCAGCAGGTCCGACGCAGACCTTCTCATCGGCTGCGCGCACATGCAGACTCGAAGCATCGGCTTCGGAGCAGATCGCGACGGTCTTAATGCCAAGTTCCTTACAGGCACGAATCACGCGGAGCGCAATCTCACCGCGATTGGCTATCAACACTTTCTTAAACACGCGCGTACTCCGATGTGGGTCGAGGGAAGAGGTTAGGGGCTGGCAGTCGGATCGATGAGGAAGAGCGATTGGCCATACTCCACCGGCTTGGTGCTTTCAGCCAGAATTTTCGTGATCCGCCCATCCATCTCCGATTCAATTTCGTTCATCAACTTCATCGCTTCCACGATGCAGAGGACCTGTCCCTTTTTCACGTAATCGCCTTCTTCGACATAGGGATCTGCGTCCGGCGAAGGAGAGCGATAGAACGTCCCGACGATTGGGGACGCGATGGTGATCATGCCTGTCGTATCTTCGATCAGCGTGCCTGTCGTAGCAGCTACATATGAGGAGGCTGTCGAGACAGACATCCCCGGCTCCTGGACCGTCGCCGTCATCGTTCTCAGCCCCGTTTCATATCGCACACGGATTCTGAGGCCGTCGCGCTCAATCTCCATTTCAGTCAGGCTATTCTTCTTCAGCAGATCGATCAGTTCTTGAATCTGCTTGGTCTGCTGTCCTGACAACAAGGGCGACCCTTCCCCACTTTGGGTCGAGGCAACGGTCTTCGAAAGGATGACCGGTTTCTTATTCTTCTTCGACTTGTTGGAAGCCCGTTTGCTCACCGAACACGCTCCACATACTCGCGAGTACGGGTATCGATCCTGATCACAGTCCCTGTTTCCATATAAAGCGGAACCTTAATGGTGGCACCGGTTTCAAGAGTCGCGAGCTTGGTGCCGCCCGTGGCGGTGTCGCCCCGGAAACCCGGGTCCGTATCGCTGACTTTCAGTTCGATAAAGTTTGGCAGCTCGACGTCGATCGGGCGGTGTTCGTATACCAGGATCTTCACCGTCATGTCTTCTTTCAAGAGATCCGCATTTCCGCCGAGCTTTCCTTTTTCGAACGTGAGTTGTTCGAACGTTTCTGTGTCCATAAAGGTATAGGCATCGTCGGTCGCGTAGAGAAATTGCATGGTGCGTTCTTCGAGATCAGGCTCCTCGAACCGTTCGCCTGATCTGAAGGTACGGTCCAGAACATTGCCTGAAAGATAACTCTTGAGCTTCGTGCGCACGAAGGCTCCACCTTTCCCCGGTTTTACATGTTGGAACTCAACGATATAGAAAGGCTGATTATCGACCATCAGGCGCACGCCCCCGCGAAAATCTGTCGTTGAAATCACTCAATACTCCCTTCAAACTGTATGTGTGGGCGGTTGTTGGACCGGCTCCGTCATGATGTTGTTCCTTTTACCGCCCGTCGCGATGCCGCCTGCGCTGGTGTGCGCTTCCCGCGTTTGGATGCAGTCAGATGGTCATGCAATCCCCGGAGTGCAAGGAGATAACCCGTCGGACCCAGGCCTGAAATTTGTCCGATCGAGACGCCTGAAATATAGGATTGGTGACGAAATTCTTCTCGCTGATAAATATTGGACAGATGTACTTCAATCGTCGGCAGCCCAACTGCAGCAATTGCGTCACGAATGGCGATACTGGTGTGGGTGTAGGCTGCAGGATTAATAATGATCCCGTCGTATTCCTCCCGAGCCTCTTGAATCCAGGTCACCAACTCTCCCTCACTATTCGATTGGCGCAGGTCTACTTTCACAGCCAGCTCAACCGCCAATTTCGTGATGGCTGAGTCCATAGCCTCGAGGGAAAGCGTGCCATATATGGATGGCTCTCTGCTCCCGAGGAGATTGAGATTGGGGCCGTGTAGGACTCGTATTCGCAGCATATCGCACTGTTCACATAGTTACGTAGGCAGTCCGAATCCCTCTAATACAATCCAGCAGGGCGGCATTGTAGCAGCCTGCCTGAGACCGGTCAAACTTGTGAAAAACCTTAGGAAGCTTTACGGTGTGACTCGTTCACAGAGTCACGGTCGTGACGACGGGATTGAATCCTATACAGCCAGGACTCTAACTGCACCACGACGTCAGCACGAGGCGTTGAAGAAGACTGCACAACGGTCTCGGCGGGTTGGGAACCTGACTCCAGCTCTGCTGGCCGCTCCCCTATCTGATCCGTAGGGTCAGGGGTTGTCTCCCTGGATGTCGTTGCCGCAACCTGTTGCACAGCAGAGACAATCTCCGGTTCGTCCTTCATTGATTTCGGCAGCTCCGAATGCGCAGGCGTAGCCGGGTCTTTCTTCTGAGCCTGTGGTCCACCCAGAGCAGATTGGATTGAGAGCGCTTCTTCATCACGCGGGTTGATGGCCAGTATCAGCGAACAGGATTGCAGCGCAGACTCCATTAGCCCCTGGCTCTGGTAAATCTTAATCAGGGTTCGATGAGCCCGCAGGTTTTCGGGACTTAACTTGACAGATTCTTCCAGAATCGCCTTGGCTTTTGTGGCCTGACCCAAGCGATCGTAGACACGTCCGAGGGCAACCATCGCCGTAATAAAACCAGGATACAGGTTCAGCCCATCTTCGAGCACGCCCGCGGCTTCTTGCCACATGCCTGCTTTTCCGTACTCTTCGGCCAATGGCATAAACACTTTGGAGCGTGGATCCTTGGCTAACTGGACAGCTAGTCGGTCGATTTCCATGGCGCTCGCTGCGGCGTGCTGATTCTGAGCCATAGGCTGCTAGCGTCCTCCCAGAACTGGACTGGGGGATTGACTGGATTGTCTGGAGCAGAACAACTCGTGAGCCCGGTTCAAGATCGCATCGGCAAGCGCGCGTTTTGGCATGAGAGGCAGTTCTGTCATCACCCCCTGCCGGTCGATCAATGTCGCTGCGTTCTGATCGCTGCCGAATCCCGCTGCTTCTATCGTGACATCGTTGGCCACGATTAAGTCGAGCCCTTTCGCTGTCAGCTTGGCTTGTGCGTGAGCGGTAATATCGCTGGTCTCAGCGGCAAAGCCGACCATGAGCTGCGTAGTCCGCTGGGCAGATAGAGAGGCCAGGATGTCCGTGGTTTGTTCAAGGTCGAGCGTCTGACCAGTGTGCCCCTGTTTCTTGATTTTCTGCGAAGCAGGGTGTGTTGGGCGAAAGTCTGCCACAGCTGCGGCCATGATAACAGTTGTAGACCAGGCGAGACGCATGGACAACGCCTTCAACATGTCTTCAGCCGTAAACACCGACACGACCTCGACACCTCTCGGAATTGGTAATGCGGTAGGGCCAGTGACAAGGACCACCTGCGCGCCCCTTGCCCGGGCGGCTTCAGCAACCGCATAGCCCATCTTGCCGGAAGAACGGTTCGAAATAAATCGCACCGGATCGATCGGCTCTTGTGTCGGGCCGGCCGAGACTAAAACGCGGTGCCCTTGCCAATCGCGTTGTGGAGCCAACGCCGCGTGAAGAGCCGCCAATATCCTACCTTCCTCTGCCAAACGGCCTTGGCCGATCTGCCCAGAGGCGAGTGGACCTATTTCTGGATTGACTACGACCGTTCCCCTTGCGCACAACGTTTTCACATGTTCTTGAACGGATGGATGGGTCCACATCCCGCCGTCCATAGCGGGGGCTACAACCAACGGGCACTGCGACGTCAGAAGCATGGTCGAGAGCAGATCATCGCCTATCCCCATCGCGGCCTTTGCTAGACAATTGGCGGTGGCAGGCGCAATGACGATCGCATCTGCCTGTGCAGGCAATGACAAGTGTTTCATCTCCTCATGCGCCTCGAACACATCCGTCGAGACGGGATGACCGGAGAGCACTTCAAACGTGAGCGGGGTAACGAATTTCGTGGCCGATTGCGTCATCACGACCTGCACCACCGCTCCTTCACGGATCAAAGTCCGGAGCAACGCGACAGCCTTGTAGGCCGCAATACTGCCAGTCACGCCGAGCACGATGTGCTTCCCGATTAATGTCGGCCCAATGGAGTCGGAAATATTCACCAATGAATCCTCTACTCCTCGCTCTCACCCACCACCGGCGGCTTTGGGGAATCGTCGACATAGACACTCAGTTCTTTCTTGATCTCTTTTGCATCGTCGCCGGTCATTAAGGCGATGCGCTCCATTTCGCCGTCTTTGCCGCGCTTCGACTCTTTCATGGCATCCCGCGCTTCTTGGCCAACGAGATAGGTAACCTGCCCCCTGAGAACTTCATCGAGGGCAATCGTCGTTTCTTTGGTGAAGCGTGATGCGGCATGACGAGATCCCTGGACAATGTGCTTCGCCCGTTGGGCTGCGATGATCGACAGCCGATGTCGTGAATCAAACTCGTCTGCTGTGTATTGGGGCAAGACTTTTAACATGTCGCTCATGGATTCGGTACTCCTTTGGATGAGGGAAGATCTTTGCGATCTTCGGTTTTCTGCTCCTCGTCAAGAATGAAATTATTCTCGAGCCACGTCATATTCAAACGTTTTGTCTTCAAGCGTTCGGACCAGAAGATACTCTCGAGATCACGAAGGGAAAGGCCAAGGTCTTCATTGCGGACGATATAGGCGTATTCCCGATAGCTCCACACCTCTTCTTTCACTTTATTGAGCCGTCCTTGGATCTCTTCCGGGGTATCGGACGCTCGAGTCTGGAGCCTGGCCTTGAGCACGGCCATCGAAGGGGGGAGAATAAAGATCGACACCGAATCTTCGAATCGTTTCTTGACCTGCATGGCGCCTTGTACATCGATCTCCAATAACACATCGATCCCCTGCTCGATCTTTTCAGTCAGTGATTTCCGTGGCGTTCCATAGAGATGTCCGTACACGTGGGCCCACTCGACAAACTCATTCCGTTCGATCATCTCTCGGAATGGCTGTTCTCCAATGAAAAAATACTCGCGCCCATGCTCTTCCCCTGGCCTCGGCTTCCTCGTGGTATAGGAAATTGAATGCCACAGTCCTGGAAGTTTCGTGGTCAGTTGCTTACACAGCGTTGTTTTCCCCGTCCCGGATGGTGCGGAGATAATGAAAAGAATCCCTCGCCTCTCCGTCGAGGAACGCGGGTGGCCAGATGCCGGTACCGGAGAGCTGATTGTAGGGACTGAGTTCATTCGACGTTCTGGACCTGTTCACGGATGCGTTCAAGCTCGGCCTTCATCTGGACTACGTGACCTGCGATTTCCGCATCGTTGGCTTTCGAGCCGATCGTATTCACTTCCCGCCCGATTTCTTGGAGTAGAAAATCAAGTGTTTTGCCTATGGAGTCTGCACGGTCAAGTGTCTGCTCAAACTGTATCATATGCGAGTCTAATCTGACAATTTCTTCCGTAATATCACCACGGTCTGCGTACACTGCTAACTCCTGGTAGAGTCGGGGAGGATCAGGAATCTCAGATCCCAACAGCTTCGCTACGCGACCCTTCATTTTGTCAAACATTTCCTGGGCCAAGAGTGGAGTTCGTGCCGCGATACGCGTACGGTGTCCCCGGATCATCTGAATCCGTGCGCCCATATCCTCTGCCAGAGCTTTCCCTTCACGTGTTCGCATGCCTTCAAGATCCGATAGTGCTTGTACCATCAATTGCTGCGCGATCTTCGCCAGTTTAGGATCTTCTGTCGGTTGATCCGATACCGACAGCACGTCACGAAGCCCAGCCACGAGCGCAAGATCAATCGGGCCGCTCAGCTTCAGGGTTTTTTTAAGCGTACGGAGAGCCTGATGGTACTGTTTTGCGAGGGGTTGGTCAAGATTGACGCTTCCAGCCCGGCCTTTGCCGGCCTGGACATTTACGGTGATGTCGAGGCGGCCACGGGTACAACGCTGCTGGATGGATTTCTTGAACGCGTCTTCCAGGTGACTTAAGGGCCGGGGAAGACGGCAGGAAACTTCGAAGAAACGATGGTTGACGGAACGTATTTCCACCGTCACAGATCCATCCTGCCATGGGGCTTGTCGTCGGCCGAAACCGGTCATGCTTCGAGTCATTGGGGACCTTTCTCTTTCCACGTACAATGCCGATAGATCGAACAGATACGGCACTGAGGTTTTCTGGCAAGACACACATAACGGCCATGCAGTAACAAGCGTTGCGCGACGGCCGTCCACTGAGACTTCGGCATGAGCTGCTGCAGGTCCTGTTCGACCAGATCTGGATTATCTGATCGGGTCAGACCAAGTCGCTTGGCTACACGCTTCACATGAGTATCGACGACGATACTGGGTTGGCCAAAAGCGCTCCCAAGAATGACGTTGGCTGTCTTTCTTCCGACGCCCGGTAAGGTAATCAACTCTTCCATTTTCTTAGGAACTTGTTCACTAAAGCGTTCGGTTACCGCTTTGCCGCAGGCGACAAGATGCTTTGCCTTGTTTTTAAAAAACCCGGTGGAATGAATAATCTGTTCGACGTCAGGAAGATGCGCGGCTGCCAGTTCTGCCGGTTGCCGATACCGCTGAAAGAGCGAGGGGGTGACCTGATTGACCCGCTGGTCGGTGCATTGCGCTGAGAGGATCGTGGCGACAAGCAACTCCCAAGGGGAACGATGATCCAGTTCCATCTTCGGACTTGGCATCGTGCGCTGAAGCGACTTCGCAATCTCTCGAAGATGCATCCGAGGATCCGATGATGGTAGAGATTTCGTGGTCATGGCTGGTGCAAGAATGATCTAATTGTGCAGTGGGTTAAGGACGAGATGCAAGTGTGGGCGTCTGAGTCGTCGATTTCTTCGAAGAACCATCCAATGGCACAAGATCAGCCAACCGCTCTTCGAGGTGCTGGAGCAATGGGGGTAACGTTTCCGGCTGCAGAGCCGCAATCCCGATCGCACTGTAGCGCCGGCAGAGAGCTTCAGCTTGCCCGACCGGAAGCTGGTCACACTTATTGAAGACGAGAACTCGTGGGATCTGATCCAGCGCGAGGCTTTGAAGCACAGTATCGACCGATGCAATATGGGCGGCAAGATCTTTGGCCCCCGCATCGACCACGTGCAAGAGGAGATCCGCATCGTGCATCTCGTCCAATGTTGTCCTGAAGGCTGCGAGCAGGTCTTTGGGCAGATCGCGAATAAATCCCACTGTGTCCGTGAGAATGACTTCACGGCCATTTGGGAAATGCAGCCTGCGGCTCGTGGTATCAAGCGTTTCAAACACGCGTGGCGCCGTGCTCACCTGACTGTTCGTTAAGACATTCAGTAATGTTGATTTCCCTGCATTCGTGTAGCCCACAATGGACAGAATGGGAAATGCCTGCTGAACGCGGCGCGATCGCCGTTGGTCTTGGTGACGAGCAAAACCCTCGATTTCCCGTTCCAAACGATCGATGCGCTCTCTGATGCGGCGTCGGTCCGTTTCAAGCTTCGTTTCACCCGGACCTCTGCTCCCGATGCCGCCGCCCAAGCGCGAAAGGCTCACTCCCTGACCAGAGAGACGAGGTAGCAGATACCGGAGTTGCGCCAATTCGACCTGCACCTTACCTTCTCGACTGTGTGCGCGTTGCGCAAAGATGTCGAGAATCAGTTGCGTCCGATCGATCACTGTGAGATCGGTGATCTCATCGATGGCCCGCAGTTGTGCAGGAGCCAAATCTTGATCAAAAATGAGCAAGTCTGCGCCTTTTTGCATCGCTTGCATCAGCACGTCCTTCAGTTTGCCGCTCCCTAGCTGAAATCGATGATGGCCACTCTGGGTTCGTTGCACTAACCGGTCGATCACTGTGAGATCTGCCGAGGAGGCTAGTTCTGCCAATTCGGCAAGACGTTCCTCTTGGTCAGCCTTGCCCTGAGGCGACGCGCTCACGAGAATGGCCGTCGACTTCTGAGCCATTGTATGAGATCCGCCCTGACGTTGAAGGTCTGACTCCAGTTCACGAATAAATGTTTCGAAGTTCACCGGACATTGTTGCACCAACGTGGGTTTCAGGAGTGTATACAGCTGCCCCTGCGGGCTGGGTGGATTCAAATGGGCCAGGGAAAGCAGCCCTGGCTCGCCTTTGGGGGAGACGACCATCGTTCCGATCATATCGAGTCTGAGCAAGCCCAACAGCGTGAGGTCTTCTTGAGTCAGAGACTGCTCTTTTGGGTGTGACCGGATCAGCCGAAGGCCTCGCAACGATCGCGGGCTCGCTCGAAACGTAATCAAGGTCGTCGGCGAAGGCTCGGTACCGGCCCCAACCAGGACATCTTGCACCACTCCACGCCTGGTAATGACCAGGCCTATGGGGCGCCGAATTTCATGCGTAAATTGTGCGAGAGTTTTTGCCGCTTCAGCAGATAAGACTTCGTCTACGGACATCCGGCGGCGATACAGCCGCTCCAGCATGGCGAGCTGGCCGGCACGAAGACCGAGAACCTGTCCGTGAATCTCTGGAATGGGCGTCGTTTCCTTACAGCCGTTGGTTAGATCGCCTGTGCGAATGGTGAAGCCATCGAAGCGTGGGCATCAATGTCCAGGGATGCACGGAGCCCTGCGCGAAGAGCCTGCCTCCCCGCTGCCGCGATCATCGCAGCATTATCCGTACAGTAGGCCAGCGGGGGAAGGCTCAGGCGCAGGTCTTCGGATGCGGCTCGTTGTTGGAGCAGCGCACGTAATCTAGAATTGGCCGACACCCCTCCGACAACGGCCAACGCGCGCGCGCCAGATGCCCGAATCGCAGCAAAAGATTTGTGAACCAAGACGTCCACAATGGCCTCTTGATAGCTGGCTGCTATGTCGGCAGCCTGTGCTGCGCGAGACTGTTCAGGTATCGCTTGAAGCTTGTAGAGCAACGCTGTTTTTAAACCACTAAAGCTAAAATCAAGACATCCGTTTTTAAGATACGACCGGGGAAACACAATCGCCTTAGGGTTTCCCTGTTGGGCTAAGCGATCTATCGCTGGGCCCCCTGGATATTCCAGCCCAAGCAACTGAGCGCCTTTATCAAACGCTTCCCCTGCCGCATCGTCTCTGGTAGCGCCAAGGAGCTGACAGTGACCACTTGGCTCCTTGTAATAGAGATGGGTATGTCCACCCGAGACAATCAGGACCACACAAGGTAATGGAAACGCTGGGTCCTGAAGCCAGCCAGAAGCAATGTGGCCATCAAGATGGCTCACGCCGACCATCGGAATATTCAAGACATAGGCAAGAGCTTTTGCATAGTTGACCCCGACGAGCAGAGCGCCAGCCAAACCTGGTCCTTGGGTGACGGCGATTCCTGTGAGATCCGTCCATGAGAGACCGGATTGTTGCAGCGCGTCTGATGACACATCTTCAATCGATTCAATATGAGCCCGGGAAGCGAGCTCAGGAACGACACCACCAAATCGACGATGCACGGCATGCTGCGAGGCAATAATGCTTGAAAGGACGCTGCCGTCTACGGCCAATACTGACGCAGCTGTTTCATCGCATGACGTCTCAATACCGAGGATAGGTCCCGGTCTCCAGGCTGTTGTAGGCTGTTCGACCGCCGTCATCACATAACACCTTCAACAATCATGTCAATGCGACCGCCTACCATTGCCTCATTCCAAGAGCGGGGAAATAACACGGCCCTTGTGGCCGCTAGTGCCACAAGGGCCGTGTTGCGCGTTCTACGATGGCCTCGCGCAGGTATAGGGCTGGGACATTAGACGCCAGCCATTGCCTCCTGCTCGATGAATGCAGGTGCACCGTCGCGAAGTACCACGCGGATCTTTCGACATTCTTTGAATCGTCCTCTGATCATCTCTTCGGAGAGTGGATCGCCGATCGCACGCTGAATCGTCCGGCGCATCGGTCTGGCTCCGTAGAGCGGTTCGTAGCCCTCCTTGATCAACCACTGCTTCACGTCGTCCTCGACCTCGATCTCTACACCCTTGTCGAGCAGACGGAGGTTGAGTTCACTCAAAAGGATGTCGAGAATACTGGTGAGATGTGTTTTGTCCAACTGGTGGAAGACCACGATCTCGTCGATCCGGTTAAGGAATTCCGGGCTGAACGAGCGGCGTAATTCTCCTAATACTTCTTCCTTTTTGTGGCGCTCTTGATCGCCTTCCGTGTTCTGGAATCCAAGCGAGACTCCCTTCTGAATCATCTTGGTCCCGATATTGGACGTCATGATGATGACACAATTCTTGAAATCGACTTTACGCCCAAGGCTATCGGTCAACACCCCATCATCCAGTACTTGAAGGAGGATATTGAACACATCAGGATGAGCTTTCTCGATCTCGTCGAACAGAACTACTGAATAGGGTCGGCGCCTGACCCGCTCAGTCAATTGGCCGCCTTCTTCATATCCCACGTACCCCGGAGGGGCGCCGAACAGCCGTGAACTGGTGAACTTTTCCTGATATTCAGACATGTCGATCCGAATGAGCGAGTCTTCACTGTTAAAGAGGAACTCAGCGAGCGTCCTTGCCAGCTCAGTCTTCCCTACTCCGGTGGGCCCCAGGAAGATAAATGACCCAATAGGCTTCTTCGCTTCCTTCAGACCGGCACGTGACCGTCGAATGGCTCGAGCCACGGCAGAGATCGCTTCATTCTGCCCGACCACACGTTTATGGAGGAACTCCTCCATGCGCAGCAGCTTGTTCGATTCTTCTTCTTCGAGCTTGAAAAGCGGAATGCCCGTCATCTTGGAGACGACATAGGCCACCTCTTCTTTTCCGATCGTCGGTTTGTTTTTTTCCTGGTTTTTCTTCCACTCACGCTTAGATTCATCGAGAAGCTTACGCAACCGTTCTTCTTCCTCGCGGTGACGAACAGCTTCTTCGAAGTTCTGCATCGAGATAGCCTGTTCCTTATCGCGAGAGACCTTTTTCAGCTCTTGCTCCATGGCCTTCAGGTCTGACGGCAAGGCATAGGCCTGCAACTTTGCGCGGGATCCCGTTTCGTCGATCAAATCGATCGCCTTATCCGGAAGGAAACGGTCGCTAATGTAGCGATCGGACAGCTTAACTGCTTCGAGGATGGCCTCTTCAGATATCTCGACACCATGATGCTCTTCATACCGATCGCGCAGCCCTTGGATGATCAGCACCGTTTCGTCCATGCTCGGAGGCTGAACGTGAATCGGCTGGAACCGCCGTTTGAGCGCTCCATCTTTCTCAATATGTTTTCGATATTCATCGAGAGTCGTGGCACCGATACATTGAATTTCGCCTCGTGACAGCGCCGGTTTGAGCATATTCGAGGCGTCTATCGATCCCTCTGCCGCTCCTGCGCCCACTAAGGTGTGGAGCTCATCGATGAAGATAATGATATTCCCGGCCTGGACGATCTCCTTCATCACAACCTTCAGCCGTTCTTCAAATTGGCCGCGATACTTCGTTCCAGCGACCAGTGAACCAAGGTCGAGGGCTATGACACGTCGTGAGAGAAGGTTATCAGGCACTTCGGACTGGATGATTCGTTGGGCCAGCCCTTCGACAATGGCGGTCTTACCGACGCCGGCTTCCCCGATGAGTACAGGATTGTTTTTCGAGCGGCGGCTCAGAATCTGAAGCACCCGCTCGATTTCGTCGGCTCGGCCGATGACTGGGTCCAGTTGCCCTGCCTGGGCGAGTTGGGTCAGATCGCGACCGAATTCATCGAGTGCCGGGGTGTTGCTCTTCCGGTCACGCTCGCGAGGAGCAGACTTCCGCAGAAATGTCACGGTGAGTTGACGGGCGGTCAGAAGGTTGGCCCCTAAGCTGCGGAGAATCTTTCCGCCAATCCCCTCCTCTTCCCGGAGAAGGCCCAATAACAGATGCTCGCTGCCGATATGGTTATGTCCAAGAAGACGGGCTTCCTCGACCCCATATTCAATAACCTTCTTAACTCGCGGGCTAAAAGGTATTTCACCAAATGTCATGGTGGTCCCACCGCCGGGCAAGTTCCGTTCAATTTCCAATCGAACTTGTTCGGTCGAGAGTCCCATCTTTTTCAGGATCATCAGGGCAATTCCGTCAGATTCACGGAGGATGGCCAAGACGAGGTGCTCCGTTCCGAGGTAATCGTTTTGATGACGCTCAGCCTCTTCCCGTGCGAGGATGATGATCTTCCGACCCTTATCCGTAAATCGTTCGAACATCCTGCCTCCTTGATAGGTGGGGCTATATCCTATTCCAGGTACCCAAAGTTCTCGAAAAACCTGACCTAATTCTAACTAGAAGGATTTTAAGTGTCAAGACTAGCAGACAATCACACAGGCAGAGGACTCGCGTGGATGGGGTACACTATCGATTATATTCGAGAGGGTCATACGATGATTTGGTTCGTTGACTTCAAAAGAACCCTCCCGATACAATTTCACACGTTTCAGCGATATTGGCAGAGCATCACAACGGGGTTGTAGCAGATGAAAAGTAAAAGCATTGGAATCCTGGTAAAGCCTAAATTTCCTGAGATCAAGAGCACGTTGCATGATGTTGTAACATGGCTGCGTGCTCGATGTATCGACGTGATTTTGGATATGACATCGGCCAATCTTCTCGGCGAACAGGGAGGGTATCAAAATACCCACTTGGCAGCCAAAGCAGATGTCCTTCTGGTCCTGGGTGGAGACGGGACCATGCTCAATGCCGCACGACTTGCCGGGGAACGAAGTATCCCCATCCTTGGCGTGAATATGGGTGGGCTCGGTTTTTTGACCGAGGTCCGACTGGAGAACCTATATCCTTCGCTCGAACGAGTATTTGCGAACGACTATGTCCTTGATGAGCGACTCATGCTCCGGACGCATATTCACCGGCATGGAGAAACAGTCGCGCAAGGCGTGGTGTTGAACGATGTCGTCATCAGCAAGGGTACGCTGGCCCGCATGATCGAATTGAAGATCGCGATTCAAGGACGGTTCGTGACCAACTTGCGTGGCGACGGGTTGATCGTCAGCAGCCCGACAGGCTCCACCGCCTACTCCCTTTCAGCGGGAGGCCCCATTATCGATCCGGCAGTCCAGTCATTGATCCTGACGCCGATTTGCCCTCACACATTGACGCATCGACCATTGATTGTGCCGGGCAACGCAGAGATCGATGTGACACTCACGAGCAAAGACGACGGTGCCATGACCACGCTTGACGGGCAGGTGGGCGTAGCGATCGTGCAGGGTGATGCGATCGTGATTCAGACCTCGGAGCACCGGACCCGATTGATCCGGTTTCCAGAGAGCAATTACTACGACGTGCTCAGAGAAAAACTCAAATGGGGGGATAGATAGAATTCAGCGGCCGATCCGTTACGGTTTTCCACGCTCAATCAGTTCGAGCATTTCCTGGGTGCTCGTATATTTGAATTCCCCGATACAGTCTTCACCCCAGTGACTTTTTTCTTGTGATTCGAGAAGACGGAGTCCCTCCAGACCGACCGGATGGCTTTTATGCGCTGTGAGCACTGCGGCAAGCTTGTCGAGGACAATTTTTGCATCGGAATGACTCTCTGAAGGTTTTGTCGAAAGATAGTGACCTACAACTTCCGCGCACCAATCCCCATCCCGCTTCGCGATACCCACTAATCCTTCACTTGCTTTGCGGGCCCATCCAGCGAGAAATACCCCATCGATGACAGTCTGTGTCGTTTCATCATAGGCTTGGAACAGTGCATCGTCCGGATCGTTCCCGGTCTTGTTGGGACTTGTGATGAACATGCCGCTTTTATACGGCAATCCAATCGTCTCATCGACTTTATCCCCAACGGCAAACACCACGGAGTCACAGGGAAATTCATAATATTGTTTCAGTCCAACCGCGACGGTATCCTCGCCCTTTGGGTCGAGTTTATTGTCTTCCATCTCCAAGCCACGCACGCGATTGTTGCCATCGACGAGAATACGCTTGGGAGACGCAAGGAACTTGAAGCCCATACTCGCTTCACTGACCTTCGGCTCGCATTTCGTAAACTCATCGGTCAGGCTCTTCAGCACGTCGTCAGCATTCTGGCCGACCGCAGCAAGACGATCTTTAATCCGAGCCACCTCCTGAGTAATCCCG
>Ga0163153_10001092_pt1 | contig 44172 bp, 35 predicted proteins | sample OliLakLV19MP6IB1_FD_148629 | JGI IMG/M metagenome (GOLD analysis project Ga0163153, IMG submission 148629) | Freshwater microbial mat bacterial communities from Lake Vanda, McMurdo Dry Valleys, Antarctica - Oligotrophic Lake LV.19.MP6.IB-1 | ecosystem: Environmental > Aquatic > Freshwater >... | reverse complement strand
GCATCGTGCTCAGCCCACGTAGCCTCGTACGTAGCCAATGCAGCCCTCGCAGCCCCCTTCGCAGCCTCGTACGCATCAAACACAGCCCCCACAGCCTTGTGCTCAGCCCTCGCAGCCTTCATCGCAGCCACCGCAGCATCCGCAGCCTCACACGCAGCCTTCTTCGCAGCCCCCGCAGCCTCACACGCAGCCTTCGCTTTTACATAGCTCATAATCTTCTCCTTTGTGTGTTAGTTAAGATTGCTTAGCCATCGCAGCTTCAAACACAGCCATCGCAGCCTTCTTCGCAGCATCCATCGCATCCCATGCAGCATCCGCCGCAGCCGACGCAGACCTAAACGTAGCCCCCGCAGCCTTCAACGCATCCCACGCAGCATCGTACTCAGCATCGTACTCAGCATCCGCAGCCTCACACGCAGCCACGTACTCAGCCCACGCAGCCTTCTTCGCAACCCTCGCAGCATCGTGCTTAGCCATCGTTCTTACAGCGTTCATAATCTTCTCCTTTGTTAGTTAAAATTACTTTGAAAGCCAAATGCCCTGCTGACTCCGTTACAGGAATCAGCAGGGCATTTAGCTTTCATCTTTTAGACTACCCACGTACCTGTAGCATTTACAATCATCTTGTCTATTTCCTCAGGTGTTTCCAATACCGGAAACCCTCTCGCTTCCTGATACAAAATTATCGTGTTAGCATTTTCTTCTTCTTTGCCTATTTCATAACCTCCATAGCTGGAAATAAGCTCAACTTGAAATCTTCTCTTTGTTCCATTGGTGACGGAACCTTTGTTGCAGACTGTTAACGTAATCCAAGCCATACCGTTTACTCCTAGTTTGTAAGAAAAAATTGACCTAGTTAGCCGTTAGAAAGGCACACAATCCCTTCAGGCTTTTAGGCCAAAAGGAATCGTATGACTTTCTTACAACTAACTTATACCAAGAATAGGGTCATCTTTTTAAAGCTAACGGGTGGGGGCTTCTGCCTTCTTTCTTGCTGCCATGGCAGCTTTTGCAGCTACAACCTTCTCTCCTATCTCTTTTCCTTTAGGGGTGAGTTCAATCCAGTGGCGTTTATTTGTGATGAACCCTGCTTGTGTAAGGATACCTATAACATCGTTTGAGAAGTCAAGGTTAGACCCTAAAGCAATGTAGATGCTGCTTTCAGGGCACCCCTTGCCGACTTCTGTCAAAGTCTCTAAGACGATGTAACAGGCTGCTTTGGTTTCCATGGTTTACTCCTCATAATTAATTTTTCTCAATAAAAAGGGGGCAGAGTGGAAACACCACCCTGCCCCGCATGTCAGCAAAAGCCTCAACTAGATGATTCCGTCTAGCCTTTGTTCACCTTCTTCACTCGGCTCAAAGTCCAGGGGTGCTGTACTTCCAGAGTGGTCCTCTGTGTACCCCATCTTTACCCGATCAAAAACCCAAACCCTCTGGCGACTGCCGTCTGGGCCGCGGACCTGCTTTTGTGTCCTGTCACCATCCGTATCGATTAGCACTCCTAGATCTTTTAGTTGCCTGCCGATAGAACGCGTGTTGCCAGTGAGGGTTACATCCCGCAAGTTCTTGGCAGTCTGCCACGTAAGGTCTGGGTATACATTGAGGTGGTTTTTATTTTTACCTGCAAAGCCAATCACCTTTTTGTTTGGGTGATCAAATCCTTTAAGGCCTTTAATAGCAACCTCCCCCGAATCGAGTAGCTGACGCAGAACCTGAACAAACACCCACCCGCTCTGCTCGTCCTCACACCGCTTGATCATCTTCCAAAGCAAGTCGTTAGCGTGCAGAAGATGCTCATCCACTAACTCTTTTGCTTCCTTATGACTGATGGCGTCATGGTGTAGCATGAAGTCTGTGAAGAGCCTCCACGAAAGGTGGTTGACGGCGAGGTTGTAGCTAATACGGCTGGCGTTTTGGTACTCACAGGTCTTTGAATGAAACCCGTCAAGTATCCTAGTGAACAAATCCTGAACTAGCCCCTTGTCTTGGTTTAGGAACCAATTGATATAGCGAGCAGTCACACCGCTGTACTTAGACTTCATGCTCATGCACTTAAGGTAATGCTCTTTGGTTTTGGTCGTATCCTGCTTGCCAGTCTCAATCAGGATGCAACGGGCCACCATTGAAGCCTCACCCTCGAGGAACTCTTCTCCTGTCATCATGAACACGGAACGTATGCTCTTGGCCTTGTTCTGCGTCTGGTTGCGATTCATCTTCACAGATGAGTCGTCACCATAGCTGTACTGAATAGCCAACTTCACAGCATTCTTTTGCTCGTTGTTTAGACCCTTGTAGTCATCCACTACGAGCAGCGCGTCTTTGAAGTCATAGCCGACATCGATTGCCCCCTTAGCTGAAGACTGCAGCGTCAGGATCTTCTCGAAGTTTCCCCAAAAACATTGGACCACTTTTGTTAGTGCGGTTTTGCCGGCGCCCGTTAGCCCCTCAAGAAAGAGCGTGGGCTTTTGCGAGAAGGCACTACCCATAGGACCAAGAAACACTGGCAACAAGGCGTGGGCCAAAGACACCATCGACCACTGACGTGGCCAGGCATTCAGGTAGTCTCCCTTTATATGGAGGAGCAACTCTCTGAACTCGGACTCTTCCAGCGTGCAGAAGTCTAGGTACTTAGCATGGCTCTTTCTAGTCAGATCCACCTTCTGCTCGCTGTTTGGTCGGACCCCATCTTTGTCTACAACAACTGATGGCATAATGTAGGCGCGGTGCTCTCTGTACCAACCTTGGGTCAGAAACCATGCCTCATCCTCAATACCCTCTTTGTCAGAGAAGGCCATAACAGCTTGTCGTATGAAGGGAACGTTTGCCTTTAGGGCTCTAAAACCCTTCCCCAGTAGCTTGAGGAAGAATATGTAGAACTCCTTGTCGTCTCCCCAGTTTGCGAGCGAGATCTCAAACTTCTTCTCCACCCCAAAAGTCTTAGCGGTACCAAGGAAGTACTGCTCAGTCTCCCTGTCGTCTTCACTGTACGTTCTTGATTTTTCAATCGAGATATCAGCGTCACAGATAGACAGCTCTTTCGTTTTAGTGCGGATGATCTTTACGATTGCGTAACCGTAAGGTTCTTTTTTGCGGTAAAGGTTCTCATCCTCTTTAGTCATACCGATGATTTTTTCCGCCGTACCCTTTAACTCTTCAGTGCTGACGTCAGCCGCATGGTTAAAGAGCTTTGCCACTTCTCCGATCTTAGCAACCTTTTGCTCGCGTAGATAAAGCTTCATCTCCTTTTGCTGCTCTTCGTCAAACACCTGCGCTCTGATTGCAATCTTCTGCAGCTCAGCAAACTTCTTCTCCTTGTCCTTCTCGTCCTTCAGGGCCAAAGCCTCTTCCATGAGCTTCTTCATGAAATCATCCCCTGCACTGAACGCGTACCGGACTGGCGACGGCTCTGGCCATTTGTCCACGGGCAGATCGTTTCTGACCACCGTCTGGCCTTCCACCGTTTCTACTGGGGGCTTCTTTTTGAAGCACTGCGTGTTTTTCACGCAAATGCCTTTGTCTTGCATCGTCCTACAGGTCCAGGGGCTGTAGTTCTTCTTGATGGAGTGCTCAAGCTGCTTCATTTCTGAATCAGATTTACCCCACCCAGGAACATTGTCGATGAACCACTTCAGTCCGTCTGACGTGCGCATCGCCAGGTGGTAAAGAGCAAACCCTTCGTCGTGACCGACCTCTTGTTTCTTGGCGCACTTGTCCTTGATCTTTCGAAACGCCGCGCAGCCTTCCAGCACCTTCTCGATGGAACCGGATAGCGGTGGTTGCCATTTTGTATTAGCCCCGCCGTTATAGTGGGACATGTACTTGCTGGCACCCTTACCATCGCTGAGGGGGCTGTCTTCAAACACTTCAATCTTTTCGCGTTCGATCAAAGCATCTAGATGTGCGGTGGTGACCTTTGGTACTGCGGCCAGATAAGCCCACTGCGCTGCGATCATTTCATTTGGTTCAAGCCCCTTGCCGACCCACTCGTTCTCACGAGTGACGAAACCATTCCGCTCTTTTGGGAAGTTTGGGATGATCATCGGTGTTTTGATTCCGTTGCCCAACCCGCTTGAGCTCACGTAGCTCTGCTTAGGAAAGATCTCTGGAATAGACTTGATGTTCATTCTCAGATATTCCATGAAGCCTATACGGTCAAAGGCTTCTAGGATAATCGAGCGAATGCGGTTAGCCGGGTAGAAATCCTCAAAGAAGGCGTAAATGTGAAACCCGTTGGTGGTCGAGCGTGCAGCGGCGTAAGGAATACCCCATGCCTCAAGTTGGTCAACGTACTTGCGAACGTCAGGCCAGTCATAGCCCTTGTCTTCCTTGCCAGGCTTCACATCAAAGTCAACGGCTGCAAACTTCACGGTGCCATCAGTTTGAAGCACGTATTGAATATGTGCCTCTTCTCCGGTGAGGTGCTTAACGATGGATTCATCGCTGACAACTGCGTACTTTTTATGTTCGCAGTTGTCGCAACCTTGTCCGGTCTTGTTTTTAAGGTGACATACAGGCTTCCAAAAGTTGTCACACTTTGGGGCATAGCCTGCTCTCTTTCCGCCGTCGTCTGCTACCGTTGACCAGTATCGGCCGTAGACATCCTGTCTACCGTAGAACCGGTCACGATAAAGAACTAGTTTCCCACTCTGATCCATTTTTTACCCTCCCTGATTGGTTGTTAGTTGCTACATACTTCTTTGCCTTTTCTTTTATGTTTGGATATTTTCTCTCCAGCCTTGTTTTAAACTCTTGGGCCATGGTCACGGTGGTGTCATCATCGGTTTCGCGGTCAATAAGTTGGGACTGGCGTGCGTGCTTAGCTTGGATGGTCTCAAACATGTAGCCATCTATGCTTTCGATGCACAGCAGGTAATACACGAACATTGCGTTCTTTTGGCCTGCTCGCTCAATTCTCTTCACTGACTGGTAGTCTTCTTCAGCAGAAAAGCTGATCGAGTAAAATACCATGTAATGGGCCACTGTGAGTGTGATCCCGTGAGCGGCAGATTTAGGGTGGAGGATGATAAGCCGAACTGATGGGTCGTTGATGAACGCGTCGATGTTATTCATGTTGTTTGCAGAGGAGTTACCACCAAATACAGACACAGGCTTAAACTGCTTATACCGCTCCAACAGAAGGTTAATCTCGTAATTATATTGAGCAAAAATTACGACCTTTTCTTCGTGGTCTATCTCGTCAATGAGTAGGCTGTCTAACTCATGTAGTTTTGGGTTGCCCTCCTCATTAAGGGGTATGGGTGCCTGCTCTAAGTCGTACAAAAAACCACCAGTGATTTGCCTGAACCGAGAGAACAGCGCCAAAGCAATCGACACCGTAATCGTCTCGTACTTGACGATGGTGTAAAACTGCAATGCTAACTCTTCGTAATGTTTCTCCTGTACACAGTTCATCGAAAGGTTTCGCGTGACGATCGTTCTTTCGGGGAGGTCCAAGATGTGGTCTCTGATACGGACTCTAAAGGAGAGCGGGGTCACAATGTCTGAGATAACGGGCAGGCTCTGTTCTTTCATGTACCAAGTGCGTGGTGCGGTCTCATTGTCTTCGTTTCCAAACACAACTTCCCGCATGTAGTTTTCTCTGAAATCAGAAAACTTTGGTTCAAGCAAAAACCCCTGCGGGTCTAAAAACTTGAACTGACCCCAAAGGTCCTGCGGGCCGTTTGGTGCGGGGGTTCCTGACATGATGACACGCCAGTTAGCGTACTCCGACACCTCAAATAGAGCCCTACCAAAAGACCCACCCTTAGCGCCTTCTCTTAAGCTGTGAAAACTTTTAAGCACGGTGCTTTCATCTACGATTACCTTTTCAAACCTCTTTTCTGCCAAGGCATCTTTATATATTTTGACGCCTTCGTGGTTGATCAGGTAGACGTCGGCCTCTTCGTTAAGGAGTGCCATGATCTTTTCTTTGCGCTTGTGGGAGGTAGGCACCCAAAGACAGACCACCTTGAGATCGGTGAACTTCTTTGCGTCAGCTAACCAGCCCGAGTAAAAAGTTGCGATCTTGCCGCAGATGAGTGTTTTTCCGCGCGGTACCACACCTGTTTTTATGTGGTGCTCTGTGGAGACCAGGGCACAAAAAGTCTTACCAGTGCCACAATCTGCGAACAACGGAGCACACGGCACTTGGGTCAGAAAGGTCACGGCCTGGTGCTGATACGGGGCCAGTGGGCTTACCTTGTAATCTATTGTGGGCAAAGCGTCTGCGGGGGAGTTTTTAATCTCTACAGCTTTTTTCTTTATTCCTTCAAACCAAGCCCACTGGCGTCTGAGACTGTCTACCTTGTCCTGTCCGCCAGTACACCTGATGGGCCCGAACTGCTTTTTGAGCTTAATAAGGTTCTGCGCACTAAACGTCATCAGAAATGCTTTGAGCTTTTCATTGTATTTTGATACTGGGGCAATGTGTGTGAGGAAGCCTAGGGCTGTCTTTGGGTCTGTTATGCCTGCTGGGGCCTCGATTGGCAGCACCCCGTTCCATTTAACTGCGATGCAGTCTTTGAAGACGAAAAACGTACTATCCATAAAACTGTTTCTCCAAGTGATGTTTCTCCGTCCGCAGCTAGCTGTAGCTTCGTTGTCTGACCGTGGATCTATTTGGGTGGTGGGGGCATGTCAGCGATGAGCACCGCTGGCAGATGTCTCTACCTCCAAGATCTTTGATCCTTGGGTTTTCATGTAACGTGATACAGCCGTTGCAGAGACTTTTGATTTTATCAGTACTAGGGTCCCTTACGTCAACCAAACAATGAGCGACTACCCCACAGTCATCACACTGCTGGCGCTCCTTTGGAGACATGCTCAATCTTTCAAAGGGGATAGCTTCACCCTGGGCAAAAACACCGCGAACGAAGGTAATATCATCCGGTGAGACTTCACTCGATTTTGTTTCGTTTTCATCCGTGACAAAATACGAATTTTCTGAATTACCACGATAAGCTTGAAGTTTTAAAAGAGCTGTGATTTCCTCAAGGCCCCCAGGTGTATTTACTAGCCATTTAACCGCACCGGCCAAAATTGCTTCGGCCCAATCCCTGGGGACCAAATCTATCGGAACGCCTGCATTAGCTAGTTGTCTCAAGACCCCTGCCATCATCTTCTGGCTGGGCTGAAACCCGTCCAATTTTTCTGTCATGTATCCCTCCTCCGACTCGGAAGTACTCCTCTACTGCGGTAGCGAGCTTGCCGATCGCCTTTCCTAATGTTGTGATTTGTTGCAGATCCCGTGCTGGAATCGGTGCGTGAAGTGCCTGCTGCAAAATGAGCTGTGCATCTCGCAGTGCCGCGACCTTGTCTTCCATAGGACATCTGCGGGCCCAGTCAAACCAAGCATCTGTGATCTCCTGCATCTTTCCCTCGTCAGTTACTTTTGCTTTCCCCCTGGGGTGAGTGCTATCTACCTCACTCATGTGGGCATCTCTTTGGTGCCAGAGGTAATCTGGCGAACCGAAATAAGCGTTGTCTGGCGGGGCTAACGGGGTATTGCAGCTGTTGCAAAACCCGATGTCACTTGCTAATAATTCTTTATGGCACTTTGGGCAAAATGCCGCCTGGCTTATCGTTGCCATGATGAACCTCCTATCGTATGATTGTTCCCGATGATCTTATACCCCAAGGAGAAACAGAAAATGAAACTCGGTCAAGCAGTTAAGGATGTTCGTGGATCGTTTGGCATTCCCCCAGGAATGCACCCTGATCAAGTTTTAGGGCAAAAGTCAGACCAACCTCGCAGTACTGAGGGAGACCCAGCGGCCCCCCAATCGGCTGTTGATGAAGATTACGACGACGAAGACGGCGAACCAACATTAACAGCTGTTGCTGCCGCTGAACCTACGGACGAGTTTAAGCCTAAATCAGCAAAACAAACTCTTGCCGACATCGGCGTGTCTGTTAACAGCCAAGACTGGTCTGACTATGTGTTCAAGGGCTACATGGAAAAAAGAATTCTTATCACCGAGCTTCCAGATGAAAAAGCTCCGGGGGGGTTAAAGCAGATATTCGTTACGTTCCGTACCGTCACCGCAGAAGAGGCAGATTTTGCCGACGGTCTTTTGTCAGAGGAGATCAAAGAAAACCAAATGACCCTGGACGGGGTCTCCGCCCGCCGCGAAATGTGGAACATGGCATTTGCAGTACAAAAGGTCGATGATCGCCCCCTTTGCAAACCCATTCAGATTACCGACCCCGCTACCAAGGCGGTTCGGGTCGATATGCTAGCTACGGGGAAGGAAAAAAGGAGGATCCTCTCCAAGATGGCCCCCACCGTGCTCATGCTGATGGCCAATAAGTATTGGACTCTCTTGCAGCAAGTGAAAGCCATGATGGAGAACCCGAAGGTCAATTTTTTAGAAAAGCCCTAGAGTCCCCGACTGGAAGAGCTAGGGCGCAGCTTCTACTAAGGAATATCGACTTACCTGCCGATCTGGGGATCAAAGAGACCCTGGCTATCGAGGCGATAGCTCATGAGAATTACGTCGAGTATTTAAAGACCCTAACTATTGTTAATGCTATCATTACGGTAGGTAACACCATCTCTTCAGCCCTTGCGCCTGGTGGTAGTGGCGGCTCTTCAGGGGATGCCCTCAAAAAGACTATGGATGAACTGCGTGCGCTTCTACTTCCTGGAGAGAAAGATCGCAAACGGGCTAAAATGCGTCAGGTTCGTGAGACGCTCGAGCGGGAAGTTAACCGTGGGCCTATGAAGGTGAAACTGATGAGTCGTGGAAAAAAGGGTAAGAAAAAAGGTAGCATGTCACCTAAGCAGTAATACTTTTTAGTAGCACTTTTCAGTAATACCTATCGGGAGTTAGTGGATGCCCATCGACGATAACAGCTACTACGGGACTGGCTCCCAGGCTATGCCTGCTATGGGTGGCGCTCCTATGTACGGTGATGGGCAAGCCTCTCTGACTGACATGCGTGCGACCTACGGCCAGGACATGCCAGGTATGCTTGCCTACGGAGCAGCTTCTGGGATCTCCATCGTTGGGCACGGTGCGTATAACGGTGCAAGCCGTATGATGGCTGATCTTGGTGGCATGATTCGCCCCATCTCTTATACGCCGCCCGCGCGCGTGTACACCGGCTACTCTGGCCGCGTCCAACAGCAAACCGGGGTCATGAGCGATATGAAGGCCATGATGAGTTTTATAGACGCCCCCAGGGGGACGTCTCCATATCTTTACAGCATGAATGCTTCCGCCGATCTCGGCGAGAGGGCAGGTCTAGCCGCCGCTGGGATTGGGGTGACAGCAGCGACCATGGCCGCGGCCTCCGTCACAGCGTCCATTGGTAGCCGTATGTTTGGGCTACCGGGGGGTATAGCTGGCAGTCTAGGTGGGTACATGGCCGCTGGGTGGGCCGCCGATAAGATCTATGAGGGCGTTGCTGCAAGGCAGGATACCCAGAGCTACTTGGAGCGCACGAGTAACCTCTACATAGGATCTGGCAGTAAAGATGCTGACCCAAGAACTGGGTCTGGTTTTTCCAGAGGTGCTAGAAAAGACGTCTCTGAGTTTGTTAGGTCTATGGATATCGGTGACAAGATGCTTGGCGGTGAGGATCTTCAGCACATTCTTCAAAAGTCTACCGAGCTTGGGATGTTCTCCGGTACTAACGATGTTTCTGACTTCAAGAAGAAATTCAAAGACATTGTAAGCAATGTTAAGCTCATGACGACCACCCTCAACGCCACCCTGGTAGAGGGGTTGGCAGTGATGAAAGAGCTTAAAGGTATTGGGATCTCTGAGAGCATGGGCGGCGCGGTTGCTCAGCAGGCCCAGGCTCTGGGCAAGATGTCCGGTCGCTCAGCAATGGAGATGGTTGGCATTGGCCTCCAGGGCGCAGAGCTTTTCCGCGGCACTGGCGTGAGTATGGGAATTGGGTTTCAAGCCAACATGATGAACGTGTCTGCTGTTCGGGCTGCACGGGATGCGAATATGATTTCGCAAGAAGCTATTTCCCAGGCAGGCGGTGAAGAGGCCCTAGCCCAGCGCATGACTGGAAGTACCCTGGCATATACTCAGTCCGCGGTCGGTCGTGGCTTTGGTGCTATGTACGCCGGGCCTGGTGGCGCGTTTAACCAACAAGCATTCGGCAATACACTTACTGGCAATATGGACATGGGCCAGGCCGCTATGATGGCCGCTCGCAACCTGTCATCCCCTAAGGCAATGATCGAGTACCAGGTCAACCAGGAAAAGTTTCGGTCTGAACAAGGCAAGATGTTTGGTGGCAAGGGACTTGATATTGGGATGATGAATGAAGTCATGATGCAGGCATCCAGCATCAGCCGGTGGACTGGTACTGACATGGATACCTCTACAAAGTTCATTATGAAGACGCAGATGGGCCTGAGCGAATCAGAAGTTACTGCCCGCATGGCTCAAATCAAAGACCCTAAGAAGTTTTTTGAAGCACAACAAAAAGCTACCGAGGCGTCTATGCTTCAAGCTGTCGCAGACGCAAGCATGCAGAGTAAGACTCTTTACAGACTAGGCGAGAAGGTAGACGACGTAGTTAAAAGCGTTGCGGACTCTTCGGGCGCACGAGCTATTTCCAACTTTGTAGTAGATGCAGGAAGTGCTCTGACTAATTTCAACGAGCGCGACCTAAAAGGAATTTACCGAGTAGATACTAGTAATATTGGTTTGCAAGCTTACGCAGCTGGTGGTGGTAAGCAGATTGTAGATAGGGGCAAAGTCGATCTCTCTGGAAGTACGTGGTCTACGTCACCTGGCAATGATCTTTTAGACGCAATTAAAAAAGGAGTAAACAATAAGAGTTCCATCTTTTACGATATGAAAATCGTAACAGCTTATAGCGGCCAGGGTCGTAATGATAAAGCCCCAGACGTTACGCTAGAGAGCACTATGATAGGAGATGTAAAAACAGGAATTTCAAGTGAAGACTGGGAGCGGGCCAAAAAGGCAAGCAAGGGTGTTATCTCTGTAGAGGAAGCTGAGCGCCTAAAAGAGTCAGGAGCTCTTGACAAGGTCATGCCGGGAATATCCAAGAAGTATTCAGAGCTAGTCCTCCGCGGCGACATCGGGCGTTTGTCTACTCTCGATCAGATGGAGCAATCTTTCTTCGGTGACAGGGAGGACGTGAGTGCTAACGAACGTGCGGGGTTTATGATTTTAGCGGCTAAAGACCCCAGAATGCGCGCAGCCTTCGCCTCTAGAAGAGATGAGGCTTTAAAAGTCACTGGGGCCACAGCCCAAAGATACGTCATAGAGCAAGAAAACAGCATCGACATTATCAATAAAAATTATGAGGCCCTTGGACTTTCTAGTATCAAAGACGGTGGGCTAAAGCAGAAGCTAGCAGCAGCTATGCTGGCACCTGATAAAGCCACGCAGGAGAAGCTGCTGCAAGAGATTGCAAGCGATCCTGCCACTGCTGGTGAGGCTGGTGCAGTTAGCCAAGCGATCTCAGAAGTTCGTAATCCGCGCGGAGGCGGCAACCCAGACAGGATTGCAGCTGCAAAGTCAGTACAAGAGCAGATGGGCATCATGCATGACAGGCAAGTAACCAGAGGAACGGCAGCATTAGAGGCGGGCGTACGAGGCTTACTAGACGCTAAAGGAGGGACTCTTTCAGATAAAGAAAAAACAAGAATTACCTCGTATGTTAGCCTTTTAAGTAATGCTGAAGACACAAGGACTCTCTTGTCAGATGGAAAACGGGTAGCTGAATTAAAAGAGACTATCTCTAAAGTCGACCCGCAAACGCGGGGACTTCTGCCGGACATCGAGCGCCTGGAAGGTCTGAAGAAGATAGAAACCATCGCGGACCCAAAAGCGGCTATGGCTGCCCTGACACAGGGCGGCCTGTCTACAGACAAGGCAAAGGAGATAATAGATTACAGGACAAAGGCGGGTAGTAATGAGGCCGCTATGGAGCAAGCTCGTACATCTGTAGCTACCTCTGCCGCTGGAAACCAAGTTGCAACAGCCTCTGGTGCTGGTTCAGCATTAGAGGTGATGGTTCAGCAGGTCAATATTAACCAAGTAACTCTGGCGGCTATGCAGCAGCTAGCCAACAAACTGGGGGTTAAATAGTGAAAATAAAAACAGGTCAAGACGTTACAGAAGATGTCATTAAGGTGTTTGAGGGCTTTAGGGGCAAGGCGTACTCCGACGTTGCCGGGTACGGTACGATTGGCTACGGTCACAAGATTACGAAGAAGGATGCATACTTCACTAATGAAGATCTCTCAGAAGAAACCGCTAGCGATCTTCTAAAAAAAGATATTCGTGACCACCAAACCGGCGCACTCCAAAAGCTGAAAGTGCCCGTCACCCAAAACCAGATGGCTGCCCTAACCTCCTTTGCTTTCAATCTTGGGGCTAACCACGACGGGCTGGAGAAGATGGTCGGCCTCATTAACAAAGGTGATGCTAGTAAAGCTGCTGAAGTTTTTGAAAGGTACACCAAGGCTGGGGGGAACAAAGTAAATGCGCTTGTCCAGCGTCGAGGGCTGGAGAAGCAACTCTTCCTTACGCCGGATGGTGGTGAGATCGACCTTTCGGGGTATGGCTCAAAAAAAGCGGTAGCCTCCTCGCCAGTAATCGCGGCGGAGGCTATAACTCCGGAACCAAAATTAACGTCAGAGGGTTTTCCGGCACAGCCGAGTCTGCCGGAAATGAGAATTCCAGAGTCCTTGCAGGCTACAGAGATCTCCTCGTCAGGATCGATGCTATCCCGCCTGTGGATGAGACTTCGTTCATTGATCGGGTAAAACGCACGTTAGGGGTGACATGAGTAAAGTAACCGCGTCTGACTCTTACATTTTCCATACAGACTTAGGGGCTGCAGTCATAACACTGCAGACTATAGCTAACTATGATGTTGAAGATGTGATTAGAGACCGTGCTATTTCCCAGGCCAGGGCTATCCAGCTTTACAACCAGGCCAACTTAGTTAGTCCGAACGACCCAACCGTACCCAGAACTATATCGTCCGTGTACGCAGCTTCAGGAGAGGAGTTACCTACGTAATGGCGTATCCAACATCAGGTGGCCTTTCTTCCACCTCAATTTTTAATCAAGGAAAAACACCGATAAATAAGCAAGTAACCGCGTCCGAAAGCATAAAAGATACGCAAGTTCGGGATATGTTCTTGGCTACGAACTACACCAAAACAGGTAGTCTGGCGAATGCCAACTTCTTTGACGCATTGTTGGCTGACTGGTATCGGTATGGAAAGGCTGCTACTGAAAAGGATAAGGTTTACGACCGTAACCCCAAGACCGTTAATCCTATGGATTTTGAAGAGCCGGCAGCTCTTAGAGTATTTGGTAAAAAAAGTAAAAAATCATCAGGCACTAAGAGTGGAGACGTAGAACTCATTCCACCTTTCACCAAGTTCATACTCGAGGGGTCGTCTGAGGCACATACAGAGCGGTCGCAGATCGTTGAAACGTTTGGATCGTTCTACGTCTTTATGTTCGGTGAGCGCCCACCGATGTACAACTTCTCTGGCACACTCATCAACGCTAAGGACATCAACTGGCGGCAGGACTTTCAGTTCTACTACGACAACTACCTCCGCGGTACCAAGTGCGTAGAGAACAACGCCCGCTTGGTCATGACGTATGGTGGTAGGCAAATTGAAGGTTTCATGCTTAACTTTCAGACGCAGACGGATGCTGCAATTGAGATGGGGGTTAAGGTCTCTTTTCAATTAGTTGTGACCAACCGCCTGGCAACTTTAAATCTGTCAGAAGATTTCGGGTCGCTAGTAAACTCTGCGGGGATAGATACGGGGAACACGCAGTTGATTGAGCTTTTAAACAACATCGCGGGGGCCGAGGGAAAGGGCCTATCCAGTACTGGGTCAAACGCTGCGTATAGTCAGGTGAAGGAAGTTGTTTCAAACGGTAAGGGGGCTCGTGGGGGCATCTAAGTGGGAAGGGTCGCAGACCGTGTAAAGTGCTAAAGGAGAAACATGCCAGTAGGTCGTCCGTTAGGAGCAAAGTTATTTCTAGAAGGCAAGGAGGTGCCATTCCTTGGTGCATCTATCGTCAACACCGTAGGCCAGGCGTCAATCGCCTATATAGATCTCGTCCCACATAAAACAATCAACGAGATCAAGCCTCGTACGCATGTGGTCATCGCAGTTCGGGATTACAATAACGTAGCCGAGGAGTTCCCCTACGTTTATGCCTGGGAGGGAGAGGTCTTTGGCTATTCCTTTTCAAAGACACCCAACAACCGCAGCTTCTCAATTTCGTGCATAGATCTGTCCAGCTATTGGGACAATGTCTTGACGTATTTTATTAACCCTGTCACCTCTCTGGCAAAGGGTGCCATGTCCATGGCGGGCGTAGGCTTAAACGGCGTCACAGCAGAAAAGAGTGGCGTACCTATCATTGCAACGTCTGACTCTTTGGCTTCTCTTCTCTTTCAGACAATTAAAGAAGGAATAGCGGAAGAGGACTTCCTAACAGGGTTTGCCAAGCTCTATAAAAAAATGGCCCTGGTAAACGGATTTTATAAAATTGCGGAAACCCGACTTCGGATCTTTGATAGGGTCCTTATTCAATCAAGTAAAAAGCTACAGGGGCTACTTGAAGAAGACCAGGCCCTAAAATGGTTTGAGGGCATCATCGGTGGGTCACTAGGTGGCTTCTCAACTCTTAGGGCAGTTGTTCAGGAGTTGATGGGGGCTATATTCCACGATTTTACCTCAGTGCCATTTCCTGCCAGAGTTCAGACGACGTCAAAAGACTTCATCAGTGCATCTGTCGGGGCGAGTCCTGCAAAGAAGAAGTACACGGTGGGCAATTTTCTATTTAAGCCCAACCTTTACATGATCCCGCCGCCGATGTGTAACGTGTTCTTTCCAGATGAGTACTCAAACTTTCAGTACTCACGGAATTTCTTCAAAGAACCTACGCGTATGATTTACAAGCCAGAGCTACCGCTATATCTAAATAGTGGAGCCGTTACTTTGGCCTATCAGTTTGAGCCACCAAGTCTTCAGCACTTTATGACTGGCAAGGGTGACTTCAGCAAGTTTCAAGGTGACGATGACTTCGCTGTAGCTCAGGCACCTGGCCATTTTGGAGATGATGACGATAACAAAGAGTCCTCACAAACTAATAATAAAAAGCTGAGGGAGGGTCAGTTCCTTACTAAAGAAGAAAAGCTTAAAGGCGTTTGGATGTCCATTGAGAGCCTGGTGCCAGCGGCGTCTACGTTTAGGAAAGAGGTCTCAGATGCGCAAAAGGCGCTCTTTATTCCTCAGATCACCAAGTACCTTTTCTTTAAGAAGAGGTACGAGAACAGATCTCTTCAGATCACGAGTCACCTTAAACTGTCTGTGGTACCGGGGTTTAACATCCTTCTGCTAGACGACAGCGACGCAGAGCAAAGCACCTTGGCTTACTGTTCATCCGTCAGCCACCGGATCTTCGCTACGGAAGGTGGTTACACTAACGTCCAGCTTTCATATGCTAGGTCTGTACACGAAGAGAAGGTAAACTCCAGCTTCGGTAACGATCCACCAATCCCGCCTTGGTTTGACGAGGATGTTTTTGGAGCGGTGAAACCACCACCCGCGTCAGCGGCCGCTAAGCCGACGGTTACCGCAGCAGGTCCACAGTTTGTTTCGCCTGCGGACAGCACACTGTCTAAATACTACAAAGGTCTGCTTGGCGATAAGGGGTCCACGGCGCTTAGTGATGTTTACGCAAATGAGAAAACCGCTCGGGGGTCTCTGGCTAAGCTCTTAGCAAACTACCAGGAAAGTAAGGCCCAGGGCAGTGAGGTACTACAGGAGTTCATCGCTAAAACCACAGGTCGTGATTATATTAGAATAAGTCATTTTTTCGCCTTTCTTGGGGCAAAGCTACCGGATAATTCGGCAAGGGCTAGAACAAATCTGGTGGAGCCAGACACACCGAAGCCGACAGACATCCGGAATTCTAGTTTCAATGTATTCTCCGGAGGGTCGTTTGACCCTGGTAACAAAGAGTTTGGTGACGTACTTAAGACCAAGTTTAAAATCATTGATGCTTACCAGAAGGCACTAAAAGAATTGAGAGGGTTCCGTGGCTAACGAGAACAGGGCAAGCGAACTAGAAACATTTAAGAAGTGGCAGTCCACTCAAGATAAAGAACACTTCCAGGCGCTGTACACGTCGATGAAGCCGCTTATCTACGACGCTGCAAAGAAGGCATCATACGGGTCAAACCTGCCTGAGAGTGCTCACCGTATCTGGGCAGCGCAGAGTTTTTATGATGCACTTAAAACTTACAAGCCAGCCGCTGGGGCATCCTTGCAAACTCACGTTTACGGTGCGGTTCACCAAAAAGCTAAGAGGCTAAACTACATGTACCAGAGCCTGGCCTATAAGCCAGAGCCGCGGGCCATGCAGGTCGGTGTGTTCCAGAATGAGCACGCCAACCTTAGAGACGCCCTTAGCCGCGAGCCTACAAGCGAGGAGCTTGCAGACAAGCTCAACTGGCCTGTACGTGAAATTGAGCGGATTAAAAAAGAGATCCACAGCGAGTTGGCTATGGCTGAGGGCACAGAAGAGCAAGGCTTCTATGAATCACCTGAAACAGAAGACGTGCTTCATCAGTTGTATTATGACCTCACCCCTGAAGAGCAAAAGGTTTACAACTTAGTACTTGGTAAGAACGGTCAGCCTAAAATGATGAAGGCTAACAACCGCGTGGACTACGACCGCATTGGGAAAACAACCGGCTACTCCTCCTCTAAGGTTCGTATGGTTGTGGGCAGAATCAAAGACAAGCTGGAAAAGGCCGCTAAGAAATGAGTGCAGCTGAACACTTTATGAAAACGTGTGAGGACAAGATCAAAGAGAATATCAAGTTCACTCTTGAGAGGCTCTCTGACCCCGCTAGTTTTGTACAGGTAGATGCATCTGAGTCACTGAAGCAGGCTGCTAAGGGGAACTTTGGTCCACTAGCATCGGTTGCAGGTGATTACCTAGAGCAGAATTCAGACGCTCTTTTACTGCAAGCACTAAAAGTTACAGGCCTTGAGAACTCAGCTCTTGATGCATTGAACTTGTTCTACAACATGCTCGCACAGGCTATCTCTGCCTATAACGATTTGATCCTGCTTTTTCTAAAGAAGATAGCGCAGAACATCATCGTTGAGCTCGAAGCGAAAGAGATCGTAAACCAAAGCCTAAAGCAGTCGCTCACTAACCTACACAACGGACTCCTGGCCATTTCATCTGGCGACCCAGTTTTCAGCAAGTACATCAAAGACCTTCGCGGCGCCCTGGTTGAGCTGGACTCGGGGTACAGAGACATCTTGTTTGTCCGCAATACGCTGGATAAGACCAGCCGTTTTCTTGGCAAGCAGTACAAGACCGGTAGGTCAAAAATTGATGATGCTCTAGATAAAATAAAACCACTGGATGATAACCCCTACCTGTCACCCACGTTTAAAGGTGTACTAGCCAATGTAGGGATACAGACAGATTTACAGCAGATCAATAACATTTTGGCAATCCCCCGGCTTTGCAAAGACGTCATTGGCAACATCAATGAATACTCAAACAGGGTGACCAAAATCAATACCATGCTTGTGTTTTATTACGCGGGGCTGCGGCAACTACAGACCGGCATCCCTGACCTCATAAAAAAGTACATTCTCTCTAGGTTTGACTCAACCTTGAGTAAACTCTCCTCTTTGGTAAAGTCAATGGCCCTGACCCTAAACGGGTCGGAGACCTCAGTAGCAAGGGCAAGCCCAGGCTTTACCCCACAACCATTGCCTGTGTCTGTGCTGGCCTTTAAGTGGGCTATGGACGGAACACTAGTACGTGAGTCGTTTAAACTCCTACCGACGGGGCACGTGGTGGTCGAGAGGCGGGCTAACGCCGTTGCCCCCGGTGCAGCTGCGTTTGCAACACAGGGGCGCACGTTTATTGGTGCGAGCTCCGATGAATTTAAATCAGTTCAGATTGGTGACACCGTTGCTATTTTCAATACCAGCAGGGCTGGGGAGTACAAAGTAAAATCAGTCGTCTCAGGGCAAGAGCTTGAACTTGATAGAGTCGTCAACAGCACCAACCTGCAAATCAACGGGGTAGACTACCAAATCACAAGCGATGCCCTTGGTGCCCTTCAGTTAAACTTTGAGGCAGTGGATGCCTACGCTGGATCTGTAAAAAAGTTAAAGCGCATGGGTACTATCAGTAACGGCAAAGCTTCCCTGATTGCCACAGAGGCTCAAGAGGATTCGAGGGTATTCCAAGGCCAGCTCCTGACGTTCCTCCTAGAAGCAACTGCTGCAGCTGTCTCCGCTAAGATCCGGCCAGCAGCCCTACTGCTTTGCAAGTCCTTCATCAACCGATGTGACCTTGTGACTGCAAGGGACAGGGATATTAGGATTACCCTTCAAGCATTCATCAACACCCCTATACCACTAGAAGAGACACTAAAGCGTCTGCAAGACGGGTTAATGAAGGCTCTCCGTGGCATGGGCCTTGACCGTGCTGCGGACCTTCTTGAGAGTGGGGACTTCGCAGGCTTCTTTAAACTAAACGGTAAGAACGCCACCTACGTCGGCGCCGCGCTCGAGGCAATCGCTTTTCTCAAGGACTGCTTTGATAACGACGCAGACCGTAATAAATTGTCTGAAATCGAGAACAACGTTAAAGGGGATGGAGAGCTCCTGAACTTCAGAATCTCCTTTAATTTTGATTTAGCCATTTTTAAAAACCTTAAAGATTGTCTAAACTTGAATGCACTCTCTAGTCTTTTTAGTACAAAAGAGATCCTTTGCGGCTTGCTCAAAGAGGCTGGTGTTGGTACTTTGTTTAATAAACTTAATGACTTGCTGAGTTTCTAACATGGCCCAAGACATCAAAATAGTAGAGGTAGATCAGACAACTGGGCTCGTGTCCTTTAAGGTGTCATCTCAGCCGGTTACTGGCATGGATTTGCTGATACAATTAGTCATACTCTCGCTGCTTAACATCCCAGGCCATGACGTCCTTGACTTAGATGACGGCGGCGGGATTCCAGAGATGGTCGGTATGAACATCGATGCATCAGACTCGACCGAGGTGGTGGCAGAGGCCAGCCGGCGCATTAAGAAGACTCAGGTTGAAATTGTTAATGCCCAGGCCGGGCTTAATATCGACGCTGAGCAGAAGCTAAGGGAGATCTATATTAACGGCATCTCTCAAGGAAACACTATTGACGAGGTGCTTATTAAGATCCGAATAGTGAATGAGGCAGGTCGCATTACAGATATCGTCGTCTAAGGACAGCAGGCAATGGCACGTTTACCAATTACAGACTTCCTGATAGCACGGCTTAAAGAGTACGACTCTGCGTTTGAAGTTCGCAAAGGTACCGCGTTTGAGCAACTCTTCTTTAAGCCACTGCAGTTTATCATTCAGCCATTCCGCGACGAAGGCGACATCATTCAGACGTCTCAAAGCTTTCGTAGGATTCTTTTAACAGAGAGCCCTGACAGTTTTGATGAAGAGTCTGTAGACGCCCTAGCAGCCAACCTTTTCGTAACAAGAGTTACTGGAGATTTTTCATCCGGCGTAGCCCGAGTCTACTACGACTCAGCTGTAAACAGAGAGTGGCCCACTGGTGGTGCACTATTCACTGGGAGCAGTAGCAAGACCTATTCTAACTCAGCACCATTCGCTATTACCTCCGTTCAGATGGGGGCACAGATCGAAGGTGGGCAGTTTTACTATGACATACCTGTTACAGCTACTGCGTCTGGCAGTGATAGCGATCTTGACCCTGCTGGCCTCGTGTCCATATCGGGCGACCCCGATGTAATCTCCGTCACAAATAAAAGCAAGATCTCTGGTGGTATAGCGCGGGAAACCAACACCAAGCTGATTGAGCGCACCAAGAAGTCTATTGCCGTTCGTGATCTTGTGACTGGTAAAGGCTCTAACGCTACCCTGTTTGAGGCGTTCCCCACTACCATGACAGAGCTTCAGCCTGTTGGGTTTGGCGATGACGAGATGATGCGGGACATCGTCTTTAACACCCACATCGGTGGCAAGGTGGACTTCTACGTGAAGACCCCACAGGTCCAAACGACTACTAAGAACTTTGTTGGCCTGCTGATCGACGTCACGCGCCAAGCAAAAACTTCTACCAATGCTCAGTTATTCGGTACCAATTTTGCCTCTTTGAATGTAACGGACATCAGCAGGGCTAACGCTCATGACCCCATAGTCAAAGAAATCAAAACGTCAACAGCTGCTTCATTTACGAGCACTGTCGATTTGTCCTCCCCCGTTAACCTGTCGTCGGCAAGGCACGTCCGTATAACGGTGGATGGTACAACAAAGGAAGTAAACCTAGGCGGTACGGTTCCTGGGGCTACAACCCGTAACGAGATCGTAGCCAAGATCAATGCAGCGTTCGGCATCAATGCCGCATTCGCTTTAGGCAACTCTTTCCGCTTGACGTCACCTGTAAAGGGTTTGGTCAGTGAGATTGCTATTGAAGACCCCATCTCTTTGCCATCAGCCATGACAGCGGTGTTTGGGCTGGTGTCTGCCACTACAGTATTTGGCGACGGGCCGGTGACGTTTATCGAAACGATTGATTACGAAATGGACGACGCCGCTGGCGAGATCAAACGAGTGATCGGTCCAGTTATTCTCTCGGCCCAGACTACAGGGTCGTCTACTCTAAACAGCAAGACCTTCACGGACCCTACGCCTAGTCAGTTTTTAGCAATATTGCCAAGAGACATCATCACGATCACATCTGGGCCAGACGTAGGTGACTACCGAGTCATCACAAAAACAAATAATAATACTTTGGAACTTGACGCAGAATTAACTTCCACAAATGCTTCTGTGAATTATATTATTAGAAGGACGGGCATCAAAGACGGCGAGACGGTCTACGTCGAGTTCTTCTACAACCCACTCTCAATCGATATCGGTAATTTGGTCAAGCTTGACTCACTGGGCAAAGTCCGTGGGGTAAGGCTGGGGCGAGATGCTCAGACCATTATCGACGTTGCATTTTTGCGTGTACAGAAGATTGAACTTATTGACCCGGTAACACTAGAGACCTTGGGGGAAGTACTAAGTGGGCGAGGTGGTTACGGTATTGGTGGGTTTGGCGAGGGACCATATGGAATCGGTTCTGGGTCTGATTACTATCTGGTTGTTAATTCGCCTACTGAGAGATTCTCCGCCTTCGAAGACAGCTATCTAGTTATCAGCTCTGCGTTTCAGGGCTTCAGCTTTGCTGTGACCTACGACTACGTACCGCAAGTAGTAGATTTCCACAATTTTTGTCGCTCTGAGAGTGAGCGTGTTCTTGACGGTGACTTCCTTGTAAAGCACTTTCTACCAGCATACGTGAGTGGGGAGATCAAATACTCTGTCGATCTTACTGACTCTTCTGTACCTAGTAATGACGTCCTCACAGATTTGGTGAAGGACTTTATCAGCCTTCGCCCATCCGGGGGAAAGCTTGACCTGTCAGACATCTACCAGTTTATTATCAGGACAACTGACCCGTTTGATCGGTACGGCACGTCCGTAAAACCGTTCTCACTCAAGGCAGAGATTCATAATACAGATGGGTCAACTACCATCGTTTCCAGCGACTCTCAGCTGGTGGTACCAAAAGAAGCTCCCTTCCCTAAAGAGACCCCACGGCCGCTAAGTCCGAGGATTGCTCATTGGGTAGGGGATGAGATAGTTTTGACTAGGGTTTAGGGCGTTAACACTGGAGTAGACGATGAATACTTTCTGGCAAGGGTTTGTAAAGCGGGCTGAGACGTACGTCGCTCCGGCTAATACCGCAGGTCAAACTGAGCGTGCGCTTCTGTGGAATAAGCTCGGCGGGGTTGACCCTAGAACGCCAGAAGACAGCCAGATAGCAGAGTCGGTACAGCTCAAAACCCTACCAGCAGAGGTCGAGGGTGCAAACTGCGGCAGCTGCCTTCACTTCCGTATGCTGGACGAAGACCTTGCTTCCGGTTTCTGCACCAACCCATCCGTTAAGTTAGACGTGTCCGCACGTATGATTTGCTCCATGTGGGATGCGCCTGGTACACAGCCAGCTGTGCTTGAAGTACCAGAGCCGACTATGCCTGCGTCCCCAGGCCTTTCTGATCACATTGTTTCTGATTTTTCCGAAGGACAAGCTCAGGAAGGCGGTCAGTCGGTGGTGAGCCCAGACGCGGCGATGCAGCCAACCCCAGGCGGTGCTGCGCCACTAGCTGGGGGTGATATGGATGCGGGCCAGGATGTCGCGGAAGACCCAGGTAACGCTGTAGAAGCAGCCCCTCCTGAAGGTGAAGCGCCTGCCAAAAAGAAGCCTGAAGCTAAAGGCAAGGGTGGGAAAGGTGGCCATACCTTTAACATCAACGTTGGTGGCGAAAAGAAGGCCGCTGCTGACCACGTGAAGGAAGCATGGGACGCACACATGGCTATGAAGAAGTGGGGCAAGCGTAAGAACAGCAAATCAGCTTTTGCACTAATTCGTCATCTGAGAGGAAAGAAAAGTTGATAGCGTTCTGGCAGGGATTCTATAAACGCGCAAACCCCGACGGCGGCGGTAGGGGTTTCACCGGGACTGGTAAAGGTTCTGTTATCGGTCAGCTGGAAAGGGACCAATATGAAAGCTCAGAAGGATCATTCGGGTTTCCCAAAGGCGAAGACACCAGGACTGATAAGTCCCTCCTTGATCGCGAGCGCGGCCCCCGTTCCTATGAAATCGGTAACCAGGGTCCAGAGTTCCAAGACGAGTCCAACCCCCATATCAAGTACTGACCATGGCAAGGTAAACAAGCACTGGCACAAGGCTTTGGAGAAGGCGGTTGCTCATAACGAGGCAAACCCACAGCGCAAGTCATTTCAAATCTCGTATCATAAGAAAAGTACAGGTAGGATTGTAAAGAGAAAAATAGACCCCCTTAAGATTACTGGCACCCTGATGGTGGCTTACGACCACAAGCGCGATGGAATTAGGTCATTTCATTTAGGGAGAATTAGAGACATGGAAAAGACAGCATTTTGGGATGGATTTCATAAGCAGGCAAACGCTGCAACTGAACTTGCGGGTCTTGGCATGCTCGCAGCGCCAAGCATCCAGCACCTGCGCGGCAAGCCCATGAAAGAGAGCACCAGCCACAAGCTAGAGCTTGCTGGCCTCGGTACTTTGGCAGCACCTTACGCAGTGCAGATAGGCAAGAAGCTTCTGGGGAAAAAGTAAGTAATGTCGTCAACGCACTATTTTGACTTCCTGGGTACCGTCTGGCGTCTTTTGTCTGAGGAAGACAAAGAGCGTTTTGGCGAGCTGTGGCAGGGCATCGAGCAAGTAGTCGCGGGCACGTATCAGAAGTTCATTGAAAATAACCTCAATATCACAACGCAAAATCTTCAGCCGTTTACAACTGAGCGGTGGCTGCCCTATACATTTGATGGCAACAACTTTGTAAACCAACCAGCAATCTATACCTCCTCACAAGATCTTTCGCTTGGCATCAACCTGACCACTAGGTACTTGCTTAAGATGTCCGTGGATGATGGTGTCCCGATAGAGGTCAATATCCAAGGGGCAGTACCCACAGCTACAACTGTTGCTGAGATGGTTGCTAAAATTAATGCGGCATTTTTATTTCCATTTGCCCGCGGCATCTTTGATACGACGGTGGTGCAGCTCATCACCAAATCATCTGGCATTAATTCCAGCATTAAATTTTACCCAACATCAATACCGACAGCTAACGCTTGTGAGTTTGTACTCGGCATTAATCCTGCGGATTTACCGCTGCAGGTTCCAGAGTACCCGTGGGTTTATTCATCTGCTTACCCAAACCTAGTCGACATCCCAATACTTCAGGATGCCGTTAGGGATGAGTCAACCACCATAAACCTGATGACTGGGGCTGACTTTAGAGTCATCGGCGGCAAAAACATTGCGTTTAAAGTACAACCGCCCGTATCTCTTTGGGCGCGCCGGAGCTTGTTTGACCAGGAGAATCCGTGGAACAACTTCGGCTTTCTCATGGATATCTACCAGAAAAACTCTGTCCGCTACGTGAATGTGATCCAAGGTCTTTGGTTCGCCTTTTGGACTGGCCCGCGGCCCACTAACGTAAGAACCTCTCTGTACCTGCTCTTTGGGCTACCCACTACCCAAGAGGATGGAGTCGTAACAGCGGTCAGCTTAACGTCTATCACTACAACTGGGGATAACGGTGTGGTACGCGTCTTTCCAGTCTCCGACGGCCTTGAGCCGATCGTGGTGCTTGGCCAGCGGGTAAAACATTTTGACCCACTTGTTAGCGGTATCGACGTCTTTGACAAAGTCAACAGCCCTGGATTTATTGAAAGTGAGATTGGTCGAGAGGGTATCGGCCGCTTCTTGACAGAGAAGGCTACGCGCGGGCCGGGGGACACGGACGAGACCAAGGCCCTTCGGATGTTGGAAGAGTATACCTTCCTGCCACAGATCTCAGTCGATGCATTCATTTTTCCCGACATAAATTTGGGCAACGTAAAGATCTTTTTAGATGCTATCAAACCTCTTAATAAAACATATCTTTTCCAGGTTATTGTCGGTAAATTTAGAGACCCCGTAGCCTTCCAGGACTCGACAAAGCTGGACTACGACATCGACATTACGCCGGTGGTAGACTCAAACCAGACGACTTTTATCGAAGCCGCAGACCTTCTGCTCTACGAGACAAATTCAAATGCTGGTCTGGACCTTGATAGCGACGTGGTGCTCCCCCAAGAAAGGGTTGCGGTGGAGGTCTATAGCTTTGCATCGCTTATTGACAGTTTTACGGCTTGAGGCTAACGGGCTGCTACTGTAGAATTTGATTGGAGTTTCCGGTGAAAAAAACAGGGGTGGGTGGTCAACTATGGGTCAACTGAATCCAACAGATAGGCTTTACCCAAAAGGGCGGCTTGAGATTTTCACTACCCGTGGAAAACCTACCTTAGAGCTGTTTGGTCCACTATCTACCCTGTCAGGATTCCCTAAAGTCTATGAGGCACACAACCTAGACTTCTCTAAGGTTCAAGTCCTCGACAAGCTAGACATCATGAACATCTTGGTGAACAACGGCAAGGACGCTGTCATCAGGTCTCTAACTACTGGTAACCTCAACGTCATCGCGCGCATGGCGATTGGTGATCGTGGTACAATACCCTCAGACTCAACAGTTCCAAAAGTACCTGTCTCCACTCAGACCGGTCTTTTTAATGAAGTCTACCGCGACGATGTCGACGCAACTATTTTAAACGTCGGCGCACCAACTATCCATGAAGTGAAGTTCGTTAAGTCGTTCTCCTCACTTCTTATCCCGATCACAGCATTTTCAAATCAGGCACTGCCGGTTGTTAATGAGGCTGGCCTCATTACCGCAGATATCCTAAGCGGGGCTCCCTTACCACGAGCTCCAGTTGCAGCCCCGAATACTCCTGATGCTGACGAGAAGCTTTTCTCTATCAGGACCTTTAAGTCAGTACCATTCGAGGCGGCAAATGAGATTTCGGTTACGATTCGTTATACGATTTTCATTGAGTAGGGAGCTATGGCAAATAAAACATCGTTTTTAGAACTCCTCCTTCCAGAGCTCTCTGAGTACCGTGATATTTGGAACGAGCCGGTGAACGATAACTTCACAAAGATTGACACCGCGATCGACGATATCACAACTGAAGTTATCAACTCACGCCAAGGTAAAAGCTCTCTTCTTGCCTACCTACAAGTATCCATGAACAACGACGGGTCTCTTAAGCCCACCATCGAGGTGAGACAAGCCCGCAACTCTTTTGTGTTCGGTCACCGAGATCCTGTCACTGACGTGCTCTATAGCTTAAAAGACCGCATCCGCAAAGCAGATGAAGAAATCTGGGGAGCGAGAGAGGGTCAGACAAGTCTGCTCGAGGAGCTTGCCTTTAGAGAGCACCAAATCACTGGCATGGTGGTGGTAGGTACTAAGAACGTAAACGGTTACCCTACCTGGTTCTCAAGCTCTGCAGCTAACGTCATCGTCAATGGATCAAGCACACCAATTTGGTTTATGATCGACGGTAAGCTGTGCCGCGTACGTACACAAGAGAACGTCGCAATCACTGGCGCAGTCGGCATGAAGTATGTGTACGCACAGTACTCCGCAACAGGGGTGGTTATAGTAGATGGTGACTCTGGAACGCCGCCACCAGCTTCCGCTAACGGCACAACCAGCGTGGATGTGAACTCTGAGGCCACGCTCTTTACCGATGTGACTCGCGATTTTACCACTGAGAATGTAGAAGCTGGCGATGTTCTAACTCTTCTGACTGGCAGTGACGCGGGGGTCTACCTTGTTAAAGAGGTTGCTCCTGGTGCTATTGTCACGCAACTTAAGATCCAGGGCCTATTCCCGGTTGGTGGTCTTTCCTCGATCGACTACACCATTACAGATAAGGTGGGAGTTACCTTAGGGTTTGATACCACCCTGACGCCAGCGATAGGGAAACTTTACATTGGTGAAGCATACTTTGATGGCGTAGCTGTGGCTACCATCCCGAGCGACACGGTCAGCACGAGGGCTCTTCATTTTAAAGATACGTTTGTAGGAGAGTGGCGCGCTATCGACGTGTCAAGTCCTACAACTTTTGAAGAGATCTACCAACATGGTCTTCGCTCGACAATTCTTGACGTCTCTGTGCAAGTTTCTCAAGCGAATGATAATAGCCAGCCTGTCGAAGAGCTTTCCCTCGGACAGGCCATCAGCACCCTCAGCTACACCCCAGCAAACGGCACGCTCGCAATCGGCGTTGGCACGCTCGCCGTTGGAACGGGAACTATGGCGGTTTCAGCGGTCGGACTTTCAGCAGGGAGCCAGACGATTACCGCGCAGCCAACGCTTACAGGTTCCCCCGCCCTCACGGGGGCCCCGACGTTGAGTGGGACCGTTGGCGGGTCGCTATCAGGAACAGTCCAGATGAGTCGCTCCGTTGCCATTAACTGGGACGTAAACAAAGTGCGTGTCAAAAATGTGCATAGCGGGGTATTTTACAAAGATTACTCTGGTACAATCCGCACAGCTGGCTATCTAAGAGTTGTTGTCCGTAAGAGGGGTTAATTCGTGGCTGTTTCGAAGATAAACGGCTTCCGTGCGCCGTATAGAAGCCAGACATTTCAGCTACAAGCTGAGGCGTTAGCCCATCGTAGTGGCGTTGTGTCCATGGACGGCACAGTCACACAAGTCGGCCCGACGATCACAGTCCCTCCGTTCATGTACATTCAACAAGGCCTCATCATTAAAAAAGATGTGGCGACTGTTGTCACTGCCCCGACCCTTGACGCGCCTTATTACCTTACAGTGTACACCCCCACTGCTTCTAACCTTGATGACTTAGTGTTTCTTTTTGCTAAGTCTCCAGATGATATCGGCACCGGTGTAATCGTTGCATCCTATGATGGTGGTGAGTGGCGGTTACCGCAGCTTTTAAGCCTCAATGAAATCTACAAAGACATCGATGCAGCCAACGTAGACTTCGGGCGTATCGGTCCGTTCTCCGGCGTTATTACCACAGTAGCTGGCCCTAACTATTCAAACTCATCTGGTGTAGTCGTTGATAGGCAGGGTCTTCGCCAGCGTCTTGAGGCAGCAGCCGTATTTCCTAGCGTAGCAACTGACCCTGATTACTCACGGGTTGACCGCATTATTTATCGTCGCCCAGATGATGACTTAAACCGTGTAGGCATCCGTAAGTTCTTGGTGGGCGGCACGTTCGCAACCACACCGACTAACCTGTATACCACACAGGCTTTCAGCTCTGCCGCGGTACACAGCACAGTTAAGACGGTGATAGACTCAGCGAACATCGCACACGTCTTTACTGCCACAGGTTACGGGTCGTCGTTCCAACTTTCTTACAGCAAGATTAGCTCTAATCGCCAGACCATCATGATCGCGGCGACTAACCTGTTTGCTATGTCTGATCAGTACTTCGATGCAAAGATCGACGAGAACGACGAGATCCATGTCGTCTATAACACAAGCAACACCATACGTTGGCGCAAGGTCAGTACCTCTGGAGCACTGGTTACAGGGCCTAACCTGGTCAGCGCCCAGGCCACCCCTTGTAGCAAGCCTTCTATTTCAATCACCAAAGAAACTAACCTGGTGTTTGTTGCGTACCAGAGTCTTCTCGGCCCCAGCAACAACCAGATCTTTTTTGCTACTATTGACTTCGGTGGTGCAGTAAACCTCGCGTCAATCAACGTTACAAATAACGCCAACAACCTCAGTAACGCTAACCTCTTTGTTACAGAAGACTTCAACGTATACATCGCTTGGGAAGATAGCATCCTCACACGGTGCTACTACCGCAAGTTCAACGACATCGGCGTGGCCCTTGATCCGGTAGTTGAAGTGTCGGGTGCTACTAACCGGATTGGTTTTGGTACCTTGGCTCACGGGGCGAAAAACCCTAAGCTCCTCGTCAGTGATAACAAGCACGTATTCGTTACGTTCCTGCAAGACAAGGGTCTTTCTGTTTACGGCCTATCCGTTTGGACTGACGGCGCAGCCTTCATGCAGCAACTCGTATCGGGTGCGGAGAACTTCACCAGCTACGCCGTTTACCTGGATCCTATTTTCAATTCTGTTAATTTGCTGCTCGCTCGGTCGAGCAATATTAACTACGTCAAGCTCCTTGGGCAGACAGTAAAAATCAACTTAGCTGTCGCAGCTAATGGTGCATCAGGGCTGGCAACGACCCGGGACAACCTCGGTTCGATGTTCCACCTTTGGTCACTCCCAGCGGCAGGCACCTTCGCAAGCTACGCATCTGGCGTAAACATCTTAAACATCGGCGGCGCAGTAGTTGCCGGTGGCCTAAACAACATCACTCTAGGCACAGATGAATTCCTGATGGGGACTGGTACTGTACCATCCGTCGGGGATCAGGTTACGTTTGCAGGATCGCTCAACGGTAACAACGGCACGAGAACGATCTCCGCTGTAACCCTTGTCAGCCTTAACGCGGCGAACGACCGATACGTCGTCCAAGTCGCTACCCCATTTGTAGCTACAGAATCTCCCGCGGCTGCTACGCTTGGTGGCTTCGCAGCACCTAACGGCAACTTGGTTCGGTTCTCTAAAAGTGTTGCTGATACGGCATCTGGGGCCTACAGCCAGGTCAGCCTTGATACTGATGTTCTGTTATCCAGAATCGTCATGCCCGGCCAAGTCATTATCAACTACAGCACTTCAAATATTGATCCATCGCGCTTTGAATTTTTCATGCCCCATGGTTCCGGGGTTACGATCGATTGGGCCAACACGCTTGCTGGTAATGTAACCATCGCTGGATCGCTCCAGGTGGTGAATCTAGTCACCGGCACCAACTACACCATCACACCAGCTAGCTTCCCAATGGTAGAGGGCGAGGCCCTTTTCATCGAAGTAGATGAACTAAACCTGACCCCTGTGCCACAGGTAACGCTGATTGAGAATTTGCCTTGGGGCAATAAGATCCAGGTCCTCGGTGGTATTAAAAGCTCGACGTTTGTACCACACCTTCTGGTAATGGGGGGTCTCTCCTCTCTGGCCTCTGGTGAAGCTGATGTCTTAGGTGAAGAGCTTTCAGATATTCAGAAGGCTCGTCTTGGCATCACTAGTGACACAACCTACGCGGCCTATTCATCTACTACTGTGATCGGGGTTCCTGACAGCTATGCTGTAGCCCTCTCTAAGCTTGATGTTCAAACCGGAGCACTTGCGAATAACCAGCCTAAGGAAGAAGAGTTCACGGGTGATGGGGTCGCCACGGTGTTTACCGTCACCACGTTCACCTTCTCGACGGACAACACCAAGTACGACAACATCGTTTGGATGGACGGCCGTAAGCAGGCGCAAGACCCAGCTGGTGGAACAGCGAAGGCTTACCGCAAGGTCACGGTCAGTTCAGTTCAGTTCACAACCGCACCAGATCTCGGCTCACGGATTACGATCCGTAAAGAGGGTACAGCATACGGTGGCGTAGTTGCTCCTACTCCCGGCAAGCTCTGGTCTGACGCAGTCGACAACGATATTGTACCACCTGATTTGGCATTTAAGCTCGGCGGCCCTACAAGCCGGTTTGCTGAAGGGTACATTGAGGAGCTCTATGTTGGTAAGCTAATCTACAAGGAAACCCTCGCCAACATCTCAGAGATCAAGACGAAGGCCAGCGGCAGCTTGTCCCCCATCATTGCTGGCAAGCCGATAGCTCTTTACTCTGATGGCAAAGTTTACCCTGCAGATGCCGACGCAACTACGGGTAAGATTATGGTGGGGATCGCAATTGACACCATCGGGGTCGGATCCTCCGGGCGAGTGATCCTCTTTGGTAATAATATACCAGGCGTCCTCACAGGCCTCGGACTCGTGTCAGGGTCAGAGGTATTTGTCTCTAACACTGGAGCCTACGTTGACAGTTTAAACGTATTCGCGCCAGCTGATGTAATTGCTAGGGTAGGGTGGGCTGATTGCGCAGAGGGTATCAGTAGTGGTACTGCGACCGACTTGATTATGAGTTACCAGAAGATAGCGAGTCCATAATGAGGAAGAACAACCTTATAGCGTTACTCCTACTCGCGCTGTCCGCAGAGCCAGCCGTTGCGGCTCCTACTAATAGCACGTTCATCCTTCTTAATGGTGCCCAGCAACAGCGCGCCGACTCCACTACGTTGTCGCCTAAGTTCCTTCAGCTTGGCATCGGTAACGTCATCTTAAAAGATGATGGGTTCGGTAACCTGGACCTTGGTAGCTCAACCATCACTAACTTCCTTCTCGGTGCTGGCAAGATTTTTGTGGGTAATGGTTCTGGTGTAGCCACTCAAGTCACCATGTTTGGTGATGTGACGATCAGCAACAGCGGCTCTACTGTGATTGGGGCTGGTAAAGTTACCGACGCCAAAGTATCGGCTACTGCAGCCATTGCTAGAACAAAGCTAGGGTCTGGCACAGCCAGTTACGTTGTGATCAACAACGGCTCCGGATCTTTCAGTGAAGAGCAGTATTTATCCAAAGCCCGCGGCGGTGTGGGTGCCGATGCCACAAGCATTGTGTTCCCAGTTTCAGGTACGTTACTCACAGCTAGCGACCCTGTTACCCTTACTAATAAGATCTTGGACACGACTAATACTATTAACGTCTTTGACGAGAACTTTTCGCTCCAGGACGAGCTCCTGACCAATGCAAAGATTCGCTTTCAGCTTAGCAACATCTCGCCAAGCACTACACGGACGTTCTTCTTCCCCGATCAGAATGACGACCTAGTGGGCCGTACCATTGCGCAGTCTGTGTCTGGTAAGACGATTGACCCTACAACAAACACAATACCGCTTGCGTCTGGCAAGGTGCTTGTTGGGGACTTTAGCGGCACAGCTAGCCCTGTCACCCTTACTGGGGATGTAACAAACAGCAACACTGGCGTAACAACGATTGGTGCGGCCGCAGTGGATGAAAGTAAGTTCAGCTCCTCTGCCCTGTCAGCTACCGGCGACCTGGTGGGTGGTAGTGGTACTAAACTCTCAGTCAAATATACTACGACGTTCACAGCTGACTCCTCAGTAGCAGTCAACGAAATCGTCTATGTTAAATCAAATGGCAACATTGACCTCGCCACCGGTGCAACTGTCGGCATTGCCACTGCCCCTATTGGGGTCGCAGCGGCGTCCATCTCAGCCAGCAGCTCTGGTCTGGTTTACATCAAGAATGGTTCGGTTGTGGGCGGTTTCAGCGGCCTAACTGCAGGTGCAGAGGTCTACCTCTCTAAATCAACTCCAGGGGCAACCACTCAATCGCTTGTGGCATTCTCCGGAGCAGACAATATCATCAGCTTGGGCAAGTCCATTTCAACCACAAGCATTGTTTTTAACCCAAGGTTTAAGCAAGCAGCCCAGCCAGTTGCATCGTATAATTATACATCAGACGGGGTAACGCTAACCTATGCTTTAGGGCAAACTCTGAATAGCACACAATACATTGGGGTCTATGTGAACGGCAGACTTCAGGAAGAGGGCGTAGGTAAGTCTTACACCAGAGATACAGGAACGGGTTCTATTGTTTTTGATACGGCGCCGGTGAGCACATCACTGATAACAGTTGTTGTTTATAATATGTAGCGAGAGAGTAATTCATGAGCGGTGGGTCACAACTAGAATTTATCAATAAGCTGAAAGCCCTTTCGGGTGACTCGCGTATTGGATATATCGCCGACGAGCTCTTGCCCTCTATTTTGGACAAGGTTGCAAAGCACCTCGATCGGCCAGCGCGGTTTTATGCATCAGGCACCCCGGATGAGTTCCTAAACTTTACTGGCTACACCACTACAGCTGGGGATGGTACTGGCAAGATTCTCCCGCCGGATGCGAACAACCTGGTAGGTACATCTATTACCGCTGGAACGATTAGCCTCAAGACGGGTGTTGTTACCGGCGGTACACCTGTTACCATCAACGGCTTTGCGTTCTCCATACCAGCAACTACTTACGGGTATAAGCGCCGGATGGTGATAGCTCAGGACTCAACAGGGTTTAAAGTAAAGTTCGGTGCCGAGATCTCTGGCCCCTATAGCTATAGCAACCACGAAGACCCCGGCACGCTTTGGGGCTTTTTAACTGAAACCACACCGGTCATGTTCATTGACCTTGAGTCTTACAACAACGCTGGTAGTACAGCTTTTAAGACAGCAGGTTCCGTTACCAACGTCATTGAAAACGCAGTCAGCGGCGTGCCGCGGATCTTTGATATTGGCGGTGGGGCGGATGGCAACTCTAACCTCCAAAACCAGATAGACGCTCTGCAGGTTCAGCTTGATGCAATCGCTGCTAACAACCCAGCTCAGCAAAAGTTCACCTCTACTGGTGGGCAGACCCTATTTGACGCCACACTCTTTACTTGGAACTCACTCAGTACAGTACTCGATATCGAGGTCTGGATTGATGGTAGACGCCAACTTCAAGATACTAACGGTCTTCTATTTGAAGGTTTTCGAAAGAACTCAATCAGCCAAATCGAGCTTGCCCAAGGCGTGATCGCGGGTAAGGAAGTGGTCATTTGGAAACAGGGTACCGCACTTATAGGCGGCGGTGGGGGAGGTCAAGGCCTGACCCAGTCAAACCCCGCCAACAAGTTTTACTTACTTGATCAAGGTGATTTGACGACTATTTGGAAAATGGAAGTAATTAACGGCGTACTCGGAATTGTAGCAGTCTAAGGGGAAGTTGGATGCCAGTAGCACCAGGAACACAAGGCGGGATACTTGCGAAGTACATTGTACTTCAGCCTACCGATCCTGCGTCTATACCCAACGGGTCCCTAGCTCTTGACGCTACCAACAGTAACACCTTTACCATAAAAGACTCTGGCGGCGGCGTATCTGTGGTGTCAAACAACTCAGAGAACCTCCTCATTAAGGCAATGGAGAATCTTTCTGGCCTGAGCATTGCAGCCAGACGACCAGTAGCAAAAAAGACTAATGGATCTGTTATCGATGCCGATAGCGATGGGGTAGGCACACAGGCCATTATCGGCATCACCCTAGACACCATTAACGATGGTGAGGTGGGCAATGTTTTACTACTTGGTCCGAACGCCGCGAATGCTATCCTTGGTCTTGGTTTCATAGTCGGAAAAGCAGTCTACGTTTCGCCAAATGGTGGGTACACTACCAATACGGCGGACTTCACGTTAGACAACGACATCACAAACGACACTATTGTTAGAGTCGGCTACGCTGATTGCCCAGCAGGTGCTGCGTCTGCCACCGCTACTGACTTAATTTTGTTTGCGGGGGTTGAATCTACGACATGACGGTAGCGGTTAAAAAAAGAATCTCTAAGCCGGCAAAAGTAAAGAACCTAGATAAGGAACTTTCTATTGTCATAAAAGAGACGTCTAAGAGAATCCAAAAGACCGCCGAAGGATTCGGGGTCAGCGTGGATGTTATAATTCAAGTGATCCCAAAGTTATCAACCATCGAGGAGGCGTCAAATGGCGGTCAGTAATTTACAGCTTTATTTGTTTGTCAACGGCAGAGTAGTTAAAAACACCAAGGACCTTGAACCGTTATTTAAAAGCCTCAGCGTCTCCGCTGATGGTAGTAATAACGGTTTGGATGTCACGGAACTTGCTGGCAAGTTCCACTTCAACTCAAAAATCCTTGGCGGAATTGCTAACGGTGCTGCAGCAGGCCAAGCTCTTAGCTACAGCCAGCGCGGTGCATCAGGCGGCGTCGCTAGTTTGGATGGCGGCGGTAAAATCCCAGCAACACAGTTGCCTTCTTCTGTAATGACGTATGAAGGCACGTTTGATGCTTCTGGCACCCCTGCTAGCCCACTGTTAAACGGTGACGTAGCTGCTGACGCAGGTATGGTGTATCTCACAAGTGTAGCGGGGAGTTTTAATTTCGGCGCTGGCGCGATTTCTTTCGCTGTTGGTGACTGGGCTGTGTACAACGGCACAATCTGGGAGAAGTCCACCAACAGTAACGCTGTAGTCTCGGTAAACGGGTTCACTGGTGTTGTGACACTCACGACCTCAAACATTGCAGAAGGCTCAAATCTCTACTATACCACAGCACGGTTCGACACCGCGTTCTCTGGTAAGACCTCCACCGACCTTGCAGAGGGTACGAACCTTTATTACACCCAGGCACGTTTTGATTCCGCACTCGCTGCGAAATCGACATCTAACTTGGCTGAAGGTTCCAACCTCTACTTCACCAACGCCCGGGCAATCGCTGCAACGCTTACTAGTTACGCAGCCGCAGCCGGCACAGTAACCTCCGCCGATAGCATCCTTTCTGCTTTGCAGAAAATTGATGGTAACTCTTCTGGCTCAAACGTCAGAAGCTTCACCAACGCAGAAGGTGGTTCAGTCGCTCACACCATCCGCCAGGTCGTCTATGAAGACAGCTTCGGTAACATGAAAAAAGCCTTGGCAAGCAACTCTGCCCTTAACCGAGGGACTACTTTTGCGATGGTAAAAGACGCCTCGATCGCCGACACTGCAAGTGGTGACTACTACTTGCCAGGCAAGGGGTCGATCGTCCCAGGGTTCTCCGGCCTCACAGCAAACACTCCTGTTTACCTGTCGCGTGCCGCGGCTGGTGGCTTTATCCAAAGCTTGACTGGGTTTGTGGCGGGTGAAAGTGTGGTGTATCTTGGTACGGCAATTTCCGCCACCGAGCTTGAGTTTGATCCTGAGTATGATTTCGTATACGGCTAGATTTTATGGGAGGTGACACATATCGTCACCTCCCTACCCCAAAACTCTGGGCGATCTTGAAACTCCAGTTGATACGGAATAGGTGCGATGGCGTTAGTTCAATTCATACGGGACACAGCTACCGACAGGAACAGGGGGATTCCCTATCCTGGGTTTTTTGTATCTAACGCAGTGGTATCGAGTTCACCAGCGACGACTTTTGCGATTGGGGTGACGGTAGATAGCCTCCACGTAATTGAGGTTTCTGTTGACGGTAGAATGCAATTTGAAGGCACCGCTTGGAACCGCAATGTGGGTACTGGGCAAGTTATTTTTACAGGCGCAGTGAACGTTAGCTCGTGGGTACAGATTAAGGTATATTTGAAGTAGCACGGAGATGATATGCCACTTACAAAAGGTTTTACAGACGAAATAAAAGACACTGCGGGTCTGCCGATAATCGGCGCGCCAGCTGGTGAATTGCTCGATGCTACAGCTGCGAGAATCAGCCAGCATCTTGACCGCCCGCTTCGTCTATACTCAACGTTCCCAGTAGCAGATGCCAAATTAAACATTGGCTCAAACCAGGTAGCTGCAGGTGACAGTGCCATTGTCTCAACTCCTCCCATTGACGATACCATCCAGGTTTACGCCGGATGTAACATTGATTTTCAAGCCCTGACCACTGGTGGCTCAGGCACACTACAAAGAAACAGTGCGGCGTGGACGTTCCCCACAGTTACTGCTTCGGGAAAGTTCATCCGTATTGTTTTTGTGTACAACTCCATTTCAAACCTTGTGGATTCTATCGCTAGTGTTGAAGCTGCCTCGCAAGGGGCTTTGGTCAACCCAGGTACTCTCTTCTCATCTGCAAACGGTACCCCTGTCGGGTATATCGACTTAGTGTCGACTTCGACCACACAGTTTAAAACTGTCGGGTCAGCAACCAGTATCATCGAGAACATAGCGGTTTACCGCTTCGGTTCTGGTAGCGGCGGTAGCGGCTCTGGTACGGCGTTTGATACGACTGAAGCCTTCCGCAACATGGCGGACGACAGCATCTATGAGCTTTACACGACCAACGTGTTTAAAGAGAGCAAGCAGGCCCTCATCAGCGCACTCGGCGGCACGGCAACATACGCCGGCAGCTCAGTAAACTTAGCCGCAATAGCAGACAGCGTTACCTCGATCCAACTTCTTGACTCAGAGTTCACTTCGCTTTTCAGAGACCTAAATAGAATTCAGCTTGCTGCTGTGTGGAAAAATACAGCGATTGATAATGCTGCAACTTATCAAGTGTCACGAGATGGTGGCGCTAACTATTACCCTGTCACGATGGTCAGAGCGGGGACTTCTTCTGGCTATGTTGGCGAGTATGTCTGGGATAGTAATATTGAGACACCAGTCTCTCTTGTAACGTTCGGAACACCTAACTCGTCTGTTACATTAAACGCCACAACTGAGCAGATTTTGTCTCAGGCGTTTGTCTTGGCATCTGCCTCAACGCTCACTCGCTTTCAGATTCCTTTAAGCAGAACAGCAGCAGTTGGATCTTTCTACGCGAGCATCGTCAAAGACAGCGGTGGAACTCCCTCGCTCCTAGCTTCTGATGTTTATGGCGAGTCTTCTGCTGTTAGCATATCGGGTCTTGGCACTGGTAACGTAACTGCATCGGTCTCTATGCCCACGGTGGCGCTACCAGCGGGTACGTACCACTTAGTTCTTAGGACAGACCTAGCCTACAAGTCTGGAACAATGGACTTGGCTTGGCGCAATAATACTGTGACGTTCCCTGTCTTGGGTAAGCGTTATAATGGCACTGTATATAGCGCCTTGGCTGTGGCAAACAGTCAGTTTGTCTACACTGTTGAAGGACGTGCTTTAGATCTTCGCGTAAAAGTTATTGCTGGAACAGCTTCTACCGCTCTTCTTGGTTATGCGATTTTCTACAGCCCACAGACGGCTGGTGTTACGAGTGGTGTTCTTAACACTCAAGACTTTAGCTTCTTGAGCCTTACGAATAACACGAATTCTTTCACTCTTAACTGGGTGCCAGATCCAACACTGCTCAAGTGTTACAACCTGATGAACGGTCAGGTTTATGTTCAGGACAACGGTCAAGATCGTAAGTCGTTCTTGATCAATGGCAGCGTCGTGACGTTCCCTGCGAACACGTTCCAAATTTCACCAGATCAGACTGTGAAGCTTCGCTTTCAACAGACTGAAGGTGTTGCTTTTGATGTTAGCTCTCAGAACGCTTCCAATATTCAATTGCTCTCTTCGCAACAGACTGCGATGGGGAATGCGACTACTGATCAAGTGGCTGTGAATTACCTAACGGCTGTCAACGGCACACCGGCTGCTGGGCAGTTTAGGTCTACCATTACTGGTCGTGGCAAGATGGTCGATCCTACGACTGATCTGTTGCCGAGGATGGGGCTTGAGCGGATTCAGGTTCAGTCTGTAATGCAAGTGACTGGTGAGAGTGGCCCTAACGGTGAAGCTGTATTTAAACCAATAAACGATAAATACGATCAGCTTAGATTTGGTGGTGGAGTCGTTAATGTGCCATCGATTACCCTTGGTGCAACTGTAGCTCTAGGCAATGCCGGTGATTTTTTTGAAATTTCTTTTTACGGTATTGGATTAAATATCCTTTCTCTTGCAGACGCAAATACTAGAGCTGTAAGAATTTTTGTTGACGGTGGTAGTGGCGTCGATACCAACATTTCAACCAATGCCCACAGCAGCGTTTTGAGCGGAAGAAGCTTTGCCACAAATTCGGTCGTAAATTTAGCCAGCGGTTTAAGTCTCGGATTGCACACCATTCGTGGTGTCGTACAGACTGGATTTAGCTGCCATGTTTACGGCTTCGAGATCATAAATGATGGTGTTAGGACTACTGGCAACATCACTTCTGGCTTACCAACTCTGTCAGCTCTCGCAATCACCGCTGGCCTAGCTGTGGGTAACACCATCGTTGCAACGGGTGTCCCTGCTGGAACAACCATTCTCAGTATCTCTGGCTCTACTCTCACGATGTCAGCCAACGCTACAGCGACTACTGTTGGTGTGGCGGTTCAGTTCACAGGATCTGTGATTGTGAATCCTGGTGTTGCTTACTCCAAAGGCAAGGCACTGACTTTAGCGAACCAGACTGGTTTTCAATACAACTCTGGTTTTGAAAGTGGATCACTTGGGACTCGTGGTGGTCGAGTAGTTGTTTATCAGAAGACAGACGGAACAATTGCGAAAGCGGTTCAGCCAACTAACGCATCTCAGCTAAATCTTACAAGTGCAGATCATTCCAATGAAGAAGTAATTAGAACATATTTCTGGAGAGAATTTGGAGCTGGTCGAACTGATGACTTTAGTACACTGGCTGGGTCAGTCGTAGCGAGAGCATTCACTCTTGACGATGGCACTGCCACGTTAGTCGGGTCCAATATCCTGGCACAAGCTGTCGCATCTTATGACGTTCTAGCTGTCTCCACTTCTGGTTTCTGGACGAACACATTCGTAGGCACAGGTCTGGATTTGGTAATGGCATGTGATTCCGTAGGAACTAACGGAAGCGCCAGTGCTTGGACTATTACTGTAGATGGTGGATCTCCTGTCAACTTAAGCGTTACTTCCTTTGTCGGTGTACGCCAGGTGTCAATAGTGTCTGGTTTAGCTTATGGCTCACACACTGTAAAACTCACTAGGAACACAGTCTCGGCATTTTCTTATGTAACGGCCAGCTTTATCGTTTACGGTCCTAAGAAACCAACCATCCCAACAGGTGCCATGGAGCTGGCTGATTACAATGTGATGGCAAACTTTGTTGCCAATACTACAGCATCTAGTACACCAAGCGTTGGAGTTATCAGAAAGCAAACAACACGAGAGATGGTATTCTCTGGAGCTGGATGGTCGGCGGGTAGTGTTAATGCTAATTTTACTGGTGGATTCTCCTTAGCGAATGCTACAGACCAAAATTATTTACGTTACACAGGCTTTGGTACTGGTCTAGGAATTAGATTAGCCAATGGTGATAACGCTGTAGTTGAGGTGTCCGTTAATGGAGTTATATTTAATACTGCAAACTTCGGAGCACTGGCTACTGCGGCTGAGGCAAACGATCATGGTGACTTAGTGTTTACGGCATCAACTGGAAGATTCAACTGTGGCTCTGGTGCAAATTCTATAAACGGCTGGTCATTTAACGGATTGCCACTTGGTAATCATGTAATTGAAATGAAGGTCATAGGCACTGGAAACGGATTTCAAACAGCTTCGGTTGAATTAATCACCCCTATCCACGTCCACAAAAACAACGGACCATTCGTACTTCAAAATACATTGGCTGTTGGATCTCAGGGTATTAATGACGGTCGGGTGACCCAGCTCAGCTACACTAAGGGTAAGCACGCTAGATATATACCTTTGGCCCAAGGTTCAACAACTTCCACTACAGAAGTTCCAATGGGAATGCAGGCGGCGATTTACTTAGAAAAAGATGAACTAGTGAGCTGTGCTTTCGAGATGGCTCCGTTTGCTGCTGGAGCAAACCAGAACATGTCGTTTAGACTGAGAGTTGATGGAGTGTTGCTGGAAACCTTTCTATGGCAAACCAGCACCAATGCTTTCCCTATGATACTCGAACGTGTCGTACCTATGACTAAAGGGTGGCATTTGATAGTGATGCACTGGCTAACTAGTGGTACCCAACTCAACATGCCAGACCTTGCGTCTGGTGGATCCGAATACGGAAATCTAACAGCACGAATAGTAGGGGGCTAACCATGGCAAAGTGGTGGGTAATTAATACAAACACGCAAGCTTTCATCGCTCTATGTGATGATGAAGAAAGACCTCTTCCATCGCTAGGATTGGATCAGGTGGCGATCCTGGTTCCAGGTGGTATCGCCCCAGGCAACGCCAAGGTGCTTGACACTGCTGGAGTGCTTTCACTCATCGACGGTGCTGCTGACAAAGCTGGTCCACGTTGGGATGCTCTCAGGACTAAACGAGATGCTGCGCTTGCAGCATGTGATTGGACTCAGGGATCAGATAGCCCTTTAGCAGCAACACCTAAAGCGTCATGGGCATCATATCGAACTTATCTGCGAGCGATCCCCCAGGTGGCGACTGATCCTGATACGGCTGTGATTCAGACATATGCACAATGGAATGTGTAGGGAGTAAATTATGGGTCAGATAGTTCTAAGTGAAAATTTACCATTGATCGTTAAGAGCACTAGCACTGCTTTGACTTGGGCAGCTACGAACAACAGTCAGACGACTCGTGTGAACGTTGGTGGGCAGCAATACTCACCAACAGCATTAATCACTCTGGTCGCTAATGCTGCTGGTCTGAATGGTCTTGATAGTGGCTCAACTCTTACGAGTAACTCTACTTACTATGTATATGCAGTTGTAACTACTGTGGGTGTTCTAGGTCTTGTTGCATCAACTAGTTCTGTTGGCCCTGCTGTAAATGCTGGGTACACCGGAACGGTAGCAAACGGCTCTTGGAGATTGGTTGGAAGATTTAGCACTGATGGATCGGGTGGTATTCTTAACGTATACGATTTTACTTTTTCTACGTATGCCGACCAGTTCGTACAAAACGTAGTAGTCAATGGCAATATGGATCACTGGCAAAGGGGAACATCCTTTTCTAGTGTTGCGAATAATACCTATACCGCTGATCGTTTTGTCCTAGAGAAAACCGGCAGTACCGTGAACATTGCTCGCTCTACAGATGTACCGACATTTGCACAATCGGGATTTAATTCTTTATATTCTTATTTGTTAACGTCCACAGCGGCTGTAGCGCAAGGAGCAGCAAACTACACTGTTATTACTCATAAATTAGAAGGTCACGACTACCAAGTATTGCATGGAAACAAATTTAGACTGCAATTCTGGGTTAAATCCAGTCTTACGGGGACGTTCTCACTGTCACTTAGAAATCAGGCATTAAACCGTTCATATGTCACTACTTACTCTATTTCAGCTGCAAACACCTGGCAAAAAGTGGTTTTAGATTTGACTGCCGACAATGCAGGGACCTGGGTATTCGACAACACAGTTGGACTACTTGTGACGTGGGGTTTAGCTACTGGCTCCAATTTTTCCGCTGGCACTTTAAATTCGTGGCAAACTACAGCGAATCTGTTTGGTGCAGCCACGCAAACAGATTTAACAAACGTCAACAGTGCTACTTTCCAACTCGCCCAAGTAGCGTTACTCCCAGGTACCTTTGATCCAAGTTCTAATATTGCGTTCCGTAGATGCGGAAGCAATATTGGGCATGAGATGCAATTGTGTCAGCGGTACTGTCATCGACCAAACTTCGATAGCCAAAGATCAGGTCCGGGGGTGGGGGCTACCTACGCTAGTGGTGGTAGTACTAATGGATCAGTTGTTCTTTTTTCGATACCATTTCCAACACCAATGAGGGCAGTGCCCACTTTTTCTTATAGCGGCTCTGGAACAGACATTAACGTATTTACTTCTTCCGGTGGAGCGGCCTCCCAAAGCAACATCCCTTCATTTGCTAACTTTTACATGGGGACGTCTGGGTTTGGAATTTATGCGAACGTTGGAGTAAATGCGGGGTTTGCAGGAACATTGATTAACAATGGTGGTACAGCCGGATTCATTCAATTCGATGCGGAGCTTTAAAAATGAACTACAAATATGCTTCAAACCCGGATGGTGGCCACTTCACTAATCAGATCATGAAGATTGAAGAGAGCGGTGTTCAGCACTGCATTCCAAACGATCCAGCTAACCGAGACTGGCAATCATATCAAGCTTGGCTCGCTGCCGACCCAGTAAATCAGCCCTTATCGGCAGACGCATAGTAACTAGGAGAATATAGATGTCATTTACAGCCAAAAGCCCAGGCATAAGCACCAGGAAAAAGGATCTCTTCACACAGAAGAACCTTGCTCTTGGTTTCCAAAATTTCAAGTGTTGGCACAAGGCTGTAGCTGGTGAGGCGGGGTTGAATTTCAACTCTCTCACAATGCCGCCTGAGATGACAGCACTTGGTTATGTCCAGCCTTCTATATCTGATCTTAATTCAGCTAATATTTTATTTTTGAAAAACAACGTCCAAATCCAGTCAACTGCGCGAAATGATTTGCAGCTTGGTACGAGTTTTAACATCAGCTCATCTGCTCAAATTACTTGGAGTGGTTTTACTGCGCTTGAAGGCGAGATCTTCACGATCACCGTCAACCCTCTACCTAAGACAAACTTGAACGTAGTTGATGCTAGTGCGATCTCTGTCTCAGCTACACTTGCAGCACTGGCAACCGACTTTAACGTAGGGACGCCATTCCAGACCAACCTTTATCCAAGTGCTAGAATCGGTGCTGTCAGAGTTTACGATGTTGGAAATAACAAAATCTTCTTCAGGAACACTGGCAACAGCTCCGTCACCCTTGATGGTGACTATTACGAATTAGCTGGTGGCAATGGCCTTGGAACAATAATTAGATTTAACTTAGCTGACCCAGTTGACGCTCGCACGATTCATGTTGAGAGCAACGGCCTTTTGGTCGAACGTCCTGATGGGTCTATGATGGCAGTGATTGAAGCTGTCAACGGCAAGCTCAACAACATGGCGAACTATGTAGCAGCGGCAGCTTTAGGCTCCAGCAGTGCTCCAAACGTCGCCACGGTCCTTGGGGCTACGCCTTCAAACGTGGATCTTAAAGCTTTTGGGGATAGAGTCGCTGCTCTAGAAGTCTTTAGGTCAGTTAGTGCGGCCTACGCTGCGGTGGCTGGGGATAGGTTGATGCTGGATTCAAGTGGCAGTGCATTTACGGTGACGTTGCCAGCATCTCCAGTGTTTGGAAACATGATTGAATTGTTTGACGCCACGGGTTCATGGGCTACGAACAACGTCACGCTGGCTAGAAACGGAAGTAACATCGAAGGCACAGCGGTGAACTTCACAGCAAACGTGGCCGGGGATAAAATTAGGCTGGTCTACTTCAACACAGCCCAAGGGTGGAGGATTTATTAATGGGTGATTTAGCGACAAAACGGGCGAGTCTTTTGGCGAATCATAATGCTACTCCTACGCCTAACAGCGTAGTGAGCGGGACATACTCCCCAACTGTAAGCAGCGCTTCAAACATGACAGTGTCAGACCCAACCCAAGCATGTCAGTTTATGCGTGTCGGCAACGTTGTGACAGTCTCAGGTATGATGGATAACGGTTGCGACCCTGCGGCTGGAACGGCTTCCTTTCAACTGAGTCTTCCTATCACAAGGACGACGAACTTTGCTTCAAACGGATCGGCAGGTGGGACCGGAATAGATACCGGAACCGTCACGCCTCAAACTGTATGGATGATACAGGCAGCGATTGGAACGAAAAACGTATTGTTTCGGACACTCAATGCAGGCAATCCATCAAACCAAGACGTGTCGTTTAGCTTCACTTATTTGACGGACTAAGGATTGGAACAACCGATGAACTTAGCCGATAAAATTTTGTTTGATCCGAGTGGGGTGTAACCATGCCAGTTAATTTAGTAAGAAGTGACTTAGTAGAACAGACGCCAGCGCAACTTGTTGCTGACGCGACGATGCGGACTATACGTCCACTTGGGCGAACAGACGGAAGTTCCCCTGGTGTGGGGGAGATTGGGGAGACGATAACCACCGGAAACTTAACAACTGGACAGACTTTTTCCTCGCCCACGATGGGCGCATGGAATGACATAACAAGTGTGTCCATTACACTAACTCCGGGGATATGGTCTTTGCAGGCCAGATGCCCCACCGCCATCATACAATCCAGCGGAGCACTTAAGGTAGGTGCTATGGCTGGCATCAGGACCGGTAGCACTGTAATTGCTGCTCTTGTTGTAGCCACGGCACAAACCAGCGTGGCATCTGGCAGGGGGTGGGGCGGGGGGACACTCCACGCT
>Ga0163153_10001091_pt1 | contig 44233 bp, 46 predicted proteins | sample OliLakLV19MP6IB1_FD_148629 | JGI IMG/M metagenome (GOLD analysis project Ga0163153, IMG submission 148629) | Freshwater microbial mat bacterial communities from Lake Vanda, McMurdo Dry Valleys, Antarctica - Oligotrophic Lake LV.19.MP6.IB-1 | ecosystem: Environmental > Aquatic > Freshwater >... | reverse complement strand
GATTTGTCCACTCTCATGTCTTGCGTCATTTTAATTGAAAAAGAAAACTATATTGAGTATTTTAAACTAAACAATTTAAAATCACATATATATTATGAAATCTTATTCATTTATTCTCGTTTCAGCTATTCTCTTTTTATCCTGTGGCAAGGATGATAAACCCGTGGTTAAGGATACTAAGCCAAATACCACAACCACAACAGAGAAAAAAACAGAAACACCAAAGACTGTTGATGCAGCGGTCAATGCCGAATTACTTGTCGGTTCATGGATCACAAGTGAATACAAGATGGGATTTGATCTGATGAGCGGAGGTAAGGTAAAGTCAATCAACATGGCAACTCTGGATTATAATTCGTGGAAGATTGACGGCAATAAGCTGATCCTAAATTCAACAAGTAAAGGGGTTTCAAATCCTGTAACAGTGGATGAAGTTTATATCATACGAACTGTTACCGCTGACAAGATAGTGCTCTCACGTGCTGATGATCCTACAACAAACCTGACATACACAAAAAAGTAAGATCAGATTTCAGAAATTATTAAATCAAATACTAAATGAAAATTCGTAAGACAATTTATGCATTAATTTTTATGACATTCATCTTTACAATTTATCAAAACATAATGGCATTCAGGGACGGCATCGTTGGTCTGACAAAAAAGAACGGTAACGAAGTCGGATGCGTATGTCACGGATTTAAACCGAGTCCTGAAGTGTTCGTCAAAATAGAAGGTCCTCTTAATGTTCAGAGAAATGATACAGCAATATATATCTTAAAGGTAGCCAACGGTCCCGCGGCAGCCGGCGGTTGCGACATTTCTACCAGTCTTGGAAATGTTGAGATCACACAGCTCGATACAAGTCTCAGAAGAGCGGAAAGCTTTCCGGGTTCGGGATTTGAACTTACACACCGTTACCCGAAACTCTTCAATGGTGATACTCTCACTTTCACTTTTAAATACATAGCTCCCAATGTAGAAGACGTTGTCGATACTCTTTTTGCAAACGTAAACTCTTCTAACAACGACACATCTTCGGAGAATGATCTCTGGAATTATGCACGTAACTTTACGATCAACATAACTCCTATTTCAGGCGTCGGTAACATTACTGAGAACGCGAACTCATTCGCGCTTAATCAGAATTATCCTAATCCCTTTAATCCTGAAACAAAGATCAGCTTTAATCTGAACAGATCTTCCGAAGTTTCTTTAATTGTTTTTGATATGCGCGGCAGAGAAGTAGCCACACTAATCGATAATAAATATTATACAATGGGTAACTACTCACTTACATTCAATGCTTCACAATACGGAGTGCCGAGCGGAGTTTATTTTTATAAGCTTGTCTCCGGCGAATTCACCGATACAAAAAAGATGATGCTGATAAAGTAAAGGTTCAGTGTTTTGAATTTTCTTAAGCCGGAATAATTGTTCCGGCTTTTTTTATTTAACAAAGTGGGTGCGTCCTGATTCGATAATTCTCAATTCTCTTGATACTTAAAGTAAAAGATTTTAAGTTTACAAGAATTTTAACAATTAAATCAGATTAAATTATGAAGAACAAAAAAACAATACGGGCTTCACTTTTCTTAAGCATCATTCCAATAATACTATTCTTTAATTCTTGTAAGGACAATCCCGCAGTTAATAATCCTGTTACTTATGATATTGTTACAAGCTTAGGCGGCAATGTCACGGGACTTTCCTCTTCGAATCCATACGTAAGAGCAATTGTATCAAATGCAGGACAGACTTACGTTGTTGCCTCCCATTTAATGACAGACAGCACTTTTACACTTATTTTAACGGTGCCTCCTGCAGGATATCTTATCGATATTGATGATTTCTTTGTACAAAATTTCATTCAGGGAGTAAGCATATCGGACAACTCGGCTAATGTTAATATAATGCCTGTCAACGTTTACGATACTACAAATATTCTGAGAGGTTCACTGCAGAAGCTTAATCATGGTCCCAATGAAAACGCGGCGGTCGGACAGATAAGCGTGTCCGTATTCTATTGCGACCGACCACTTACCATTACAGGAAAGAATACACTTGTCATTGGAATTGATACTACTGTAGTTAATTACAATGCAACACTCGGAACTGGATGGAATGTCACAACTTTGAGAACGACAAAGCTTAGCAATCATTATATAGAATATAGTTTTATTAACGGGGAGATCCCCGGCGCCAAATGGTATTATAAATTCTGATAAATTAATCTTATATATGATCATAAAAATCCCGGTAACAAAGATCCTGATTACAGTTTGCTTTGGGCTACTCTTTTCTTCCTGCAATGATAATCCGACAAAAGGAAATGATATCATATATTATCTCACTAATTCAGTTGAAGGTAATATTATTGACCTCCCTGCAGATGGAAGAATTCTGAAAGTATATATGCAGAACAATGTCCTTGTGACAAATACAGTTCAGCCCAATTCATTCATGCATATTGATCTGCCCGAACCTCCGGCAAACTTTCTTGTTACAGCTGGTCAACTTTACTGGAGCGTTACAGGAATAACGATCTCTAACCCCTCTGCCAAAGTGAACTTCATCGATGTTCGTGTATTCGATTCTTCAGACGCACTGACGGGATTGCTTGTGAAATTAAATCATGATCCGGATGAAACCACCGCTTATCAGCAGATCTCAGTCAATGTATTTTATTGTGATAACAATCTTGATCTTCAGGGAAGAAATTTAAGAATTACGGGACGCGATACTGTTGCAACAAATTATAATGCTTATTTTACAAGGGGCTGGAATCTTTGCACATCACGTATAACTCAGGTAAGGGAGAATTATACTGAATATGAATTTTTTAACGGTGAGATAAACGGGGCGAAATGGTATTTTATCAATGCAATGGATAATAATTTAATCTCAATTAATAAACCAACAATCAGTCATGAAAGAACAAAATTACGCTAATCACAAAAAGTTCAGCGTCGGGTATCACTTCGTCACAGCAGCACTCCTCTTAGTTCTTTCCATTGCTTCCGTTTATACATTATATGTAAGCTTTAAGACGAGTACAGACATGCGTTACGCGGTAATGTTTTTTTTAATATTACTTGTGTTAATTTTCAACTACACGTATCTGCGAGCATTTGCACTTAAGGCGCAGGACAGGGCGATACGTGCTGAAGAAAATCTGAGGCATTATGTTATAACAGGCAAGTTGTCTGATCCGAAATTATCAATGTCACAGATCATCGCGTTAAGATTCGCTTCCGATGAAGAGTTTGTCTTACTTTCTCAAAAAGCATCGAAGGAGGATCTTAAATCCGATGATATTAAAAAAGCAATTAAGAACTGGAGAGCGGATCATAACAGGCTGTAAGTTGAAAGTTACAATTTACAAGTTAAAGGTTACGATTCTCCTGAAAATTATTTTTTAAATTGTTTATTTGCATTGGGCTGCTGCCAAATACAAATATCATTTCCCGTCTGAACCTGAGGAGCATTAAGCAGTGAAAGGTAAGTGCTCGTTGTATGTTCAAATCCTACCCAGCATTCATAATCATCAAATGTTCCGCTGTTACCGCAGCTCACAGGTAACATCACACCAAGAGTTTTCCTTGTGCCCACATGCTCATAAACAATATTATAGCTCACAAAATAAGCATCGATAGCAATAAGTATGGGAGCTATTGAAAGGGGAATAAAAGTCGGAATTTCCTGAAGGATAACTGAATCAAGCTCACTGGAGAATCTCGGAACAAGGTCTTTCGGATTTATTACCCTGTGACTTTCTGCGCTGTTCGTACTAATCAAATTAGTAAAGTGATCTACGTATCCGGGATTACCAATCGTCGGAGCCGCGAAGGTATATGACTTTAGAGTGAACCTGCTGCCGTACCCATTATCCAAAAACCAGGATGTCATTACAGTAGCAAGCGCGCCGCCGAGACTGTGTCCGGTTATGAACATGTGGTTATTACCTGAGACTGAATTTAGAAATGAAACAAGTGTCTGTCCTGTCGCCGGATCATGCATGCCAAGAAGCTGATTCATACCGATAAGCGTTCCGTCTGCGATCGAATCTTCCTGCGATCCGTATGGATAATGTTCAAGATCATAAACAAGAATGTCTTCCTCCCAGTTAGTCGGAAAGCACCAGTCCGTACCTCTTATTCCAATGGCGTATGAAACAGGATTTGTACTTGCATCCTTTACAACATACATCATGTTGCTTTGATCTGAATTTAAGGAAGGACCCCAGACAAGTGACCACTTCCCTGCCGTAGCATAAGTGGTATTTGCGAGTTGAATGATAAGCGAGTCTTTCATGTAATTAGGATTGTTCTCATTTACATAAGCAAGAGTGGAAAGTGTCATGCACGTTGAGGCTTCAGAATCCTGATATCCGGATACGAAAGCATTATTCGTATTGATGTTAGGATTTGTAACATCATCACTACAACTTTGAAAGAAATACGCAAGTGCGAATAATGTTGTTAATGTGAAAATTGACCTGATGATCTTATGATTTTTTGATTTCATTATATTAGTTTAGGTTTATTATTTTTTATTAAGGTGTTTTGGTGATACAAGTCTTTCAATTATTTCAAAAAAGATCTCGGTAAGAATTGCCAGGATAGCGGCGGGGACCGCGCCCATTAAAATTAATTTTGTATTGTTCAACGCAAGACCTGTCACAATAAATTCCCCTAATCCTCCGGCTCCGATGAATGCGGCAAGTGTAGCAGTACCGATGTTAATCACCGCGGCAGTTCTTATTCCGGCGATGATAGTTGGAACAGCCAGCGGAAGCTCTACATAACGAAGCTTCTGATATCCTGTCAGCCCGATTCCATCTGATACTTCCTTCAGCAACGGATCCACTGTAAACAAAGCTGTTACCGTATTCCTTAATATAGGAAGCAATCCGTAAACAAATAATGCGATGACTGCAGGAAGCACTCCTATTCCAAAAAACGGGATCATGAATGCAAGCAAAGCAATCGAAGGAATGGTCTGAAGCAAGCCCCCTATGTATAGTACAGGTTTTGAAATAAAGGAATAAGTATAAATAAATATACCGAGAGGAACAGCGACTAGTATTGCGAGTATAAGAGCGATTCCTGTGATCTTTAAATGCTGAACTGCTTTTGGCAGGATCTGTTCAAGCATACTCTCACTTCGTATCGTTGGTGAATTGCTGTTAAGTAGCTTTTTTTCAATAAGGAATTTCGATGCTACTTCAGCAAAGGTCTTATTCTCATACAAAACCTCTTCGTTCATTTTCTGCATTTCAGATTCGGTGATCTGTCCGGAGATCTTACCTGCAATTTCTTTTAGCTTCGGATCAAGTTCAGCTTTATAAAATGAAACAGCGTAATACTTCGGAAAGAAATTTTTGTCGTCAGTAAGAATAGTCAGATCATATTTAGGAATTTCCCCGTCAGTCGAATATACATCTGTAAGATCGATCTGTTTATCGTCGAGCGCTTTATATGCAAGTCCGTGTTCAAGCCCGACCGGATTTTGCGTAAGTCCGTAAACCTGCGAAAGATTCTTCCACCCATCTTCCCTGTTCAGGAACTCGTAGCTAAGCCCGAACTTAAGTTCGGGATACAACTTCAGATCAGAAATATTCTTCAGCCCGTATCTCTTTGCAAGCTCCTTCTTCACAGCGAATGCGTATGTATTGTTAAATCCATATTCCGGGGACATCTCAAGCTTCTCTTCGATCAGACTGTTCTTCAGTTCTTCATAGCTCATCTTACCTTTGATCTTCAGTATTGCTTCAGAGATCGTACCGGTATACTCGGGATAAACTTCAATTTCATTATTGATAAGAGCTTCGTAGCAGACAAGTGTTCCGCCGAGATTGAATTTTCGTTCGACCTTGTAACCGTTACTTTCAAACAACTGCGAAATAATTTCACTGAGAATATACCCTTCATTGAAATGCTTGGCACCGACACGAATTGTCTGGGCATTCAGATCAATTGCGAGCATCAATATTATCAGTATGAATAATTTTTTCATTCGCTCTGCGCCTTTACAAAATACTTTACAAAATCATTTGAACTATTCAGTATCTCGGTCTTAGTTCCCGCCTGTTCAATTCTTCCTTTTTCTATAACGATGATCTTATCGGCGAGTCTGAACGCTTCAAGCAGATCGTGTGTGACCATTATGATCGTCCGCGGCTCCGTTCGCTGAATTTTCAGAAGCTCTTTATGTATTTCGCTTTTAGTAGTTGGGTCAAGTGCGCCGAAGGCTTCATCGAGCAGAAAGATCTTGGGATCAAGCATCATCGCACGGCAGATACCGACTCTCTGCTGCTCGCCGCCGGATAATTGAAACGGATATTTAGTTTTAAATTCTGAAGGAAGTCCCGTCAGATCCATTAAAGTATTGAGCCGTTCATTAATTTGTTCTTTGCTCTTATTGTTAAGGCGCGCCAGCAAAGTAATATTTTCATAAACAGTCATGTGCGGGAAAAGAGCTGTTCCCTGTACGGAGTATCCGATATGGAGACGCAGTTCGTTTAAGTTGCTGTAATCAATTTCATTCCCGAACAATTTTATTTTTCCTGAAGAAGGCTTTACAAGACCGTTGATCATTTTGAGCAATGTCGATTTGCCGCTTCCGCTTCTGCCGATTATCGCGGTGATCGTGTTCTCTTCAAATTCAATGCTGACGTCATTGAGGACTTTCCTATCCGCGTAAATTTTCGAAATGTTGCTGATGATGACAGGGTGCATTCTAATTTGTCTGTTTCTTTTTTAGATATAAATTATAAAGTTGAAGTCCGCGAAAATTACAAGAAAATTATGAACAATATAAATATTCTCAACGAGTTAAAATCTGTCAAAAATTCTGAGAGTATACAAAAACTTTCTGATGAATTTAAAAAAGTCCGCAGTCAAACCATTGAAATTGTTACTCCGCTTGAAATAGAAGATTATGTAGTTCAGACGGAAGCTTTTATGAGCCCGCCGCGATGGCACATAGGACATCTGTCCTGGTTTTATGATCAGCTTCTCCGGAAATATTATCCCGGCTATAAGCCCTATAAAGAAAATTATGATTTTTATTTTAATTCTTATTACCTGACATTCGGACAATTATTCAATAAGTCCAAAAGAGGAACTATCTCAAGACCGACTGTTAAAGAGACGATGAATTATTTTAACTGGGTAAATAGTGAAGTTGAAAATTTTCTGAAAGGTTCAGAGGATAAAGTGACTGATGAGGTCATTCAGCTTTTCATTCTTGGATTTAATCACGAGTATCAGCATCAGGAGCTTATGGTCTATGATTTGCAGCATTTGCTTGCCGATAAATATTTCCCTGTTGAATTAAAAGCTCCTCCTTCCCTATCCGGTAAAAAGATCGTTAATGAAATGATAGAAATTCCGGGCGGAATTTTTGAAATGGGATTTGATAACAGAAGATCTCCGGACAGGTTTGCGTATGATATTGAAATGCCTGTGCATAAAGTTTATGTGGATAAATTTTCAATCGATAAATATCCTGTTACCAACGGAGAGTTTTTGGAATTCATCAATGACAACGGTTATAAGAATTTTCGTTTCTGGCTTTCGGAAGGATGGGAAGCAGTAAAGCAAAATCAATGGACTGCTCCTTTATACTGGCAGCAGGGTGACAATGGCGAATGGTTTAAAATTGATTTCCGAGGTGAAAAGAAATTATCGGAAATTGCAGACGAGCCGGTTATTAATGTCAGCTATTTTGAAGCTGATGCTTATGCTAAGTGGGCAGGTAAAAGACTTCCTACAGAAGCAGAGTGGGAAAAAGCAGCTTCCTTTGATGAAGATAAAAGTGAGAACAGATTGTTCCCGTGGGGTGATGAACTTTCTGATGACGATAAAGCGAATTTGTTTGAATCAAAACTCTGGGGAACAACTAAGATTGGTTCTTATCCCAAGGGTGAAAGTTATTACGGATGCTCTCAGATGATCGGTGATATGTGGGAGTGGACATCTTCTGAGTTTATGCCTTATCCTGGTTTTAAGTCGGGCTTTACCGAATATAACGACAAGTGGTTCAACAATCAGAAAGTATTAAGAGGAGGAGCGTTCGCAACGTCAAAGCTTTCGACTAAGAATACTTACCGGAATTTTTTCAAGACACACGAGAGATGGATGATCTCAGGGTTCAGGACAGTAAAATAAGTGAGAGTTGAGAGTGTTGAGTTAAACCTGAAATTTGAAATGAATACAATTTCCATATTTTTATTACTAACCAATTAACATCATTTAACCAAATCAATTAAACAACAAGGAGTACAAAAATGTCAGACTTTATCAGTAATCTAATGGGAAGCCTCGGAGGCGGTGTATCAGAGAAGATCGGCTCGACACTCGGCATAGACCCGAACATTATCAATCAGGCAATACCTATTATTGCACCAATGATCCTTGGCGGATTAAAAAACCAAAGTTCGAATAACGGTGGTCAGGAGAGAGTTGATCATATTTTAAATAAATACGGTGATCCGGGTGTGCTTGATAATGTTGACGGACACGTTGATGAGATGGCGGGGAAAGATAACTTTGATAGTAATCTTGGCGGACTGATTGGAAACTCCGGATCGCAGATCACAGATGTTCTTACCAAGAATTTTAATCTTGACAGCGGAACTGCGGCAAAGATCATTCCAATGATTGCTCCTTTAATAATGGGCTATCTTTCTAAGAGCCGCGACAGTCATCCTGAAGGTTCAACCGGCTTCGCTTCATTCCTCGATCAGAATGGTGACGGAAGTGTTGTAGATGATGTTGTAGGATTCTTTTCAGGACAGCAGAAGAATCAACAGGGTTCAGGCGGAGGTCTTATGGAAATGATAGGTGGTCTGCTCGGCGGCAAGAAATAATCAGCTTGTTATAAAATTAAAAGAACAAGAAGTGATACAAACATAAAATATCAGGAAGGTATTGTTTAACGATACCTTCCTTTTTTATTAACTCTATAATTAAAAGAATGAAAAAATTATTTTTACTTATAAGCTTTATCATGCTGACGGGAAATATTTATTCGCAGGATCTGAACTTCAAAAATGAATTAAGCGATTTGAGTTTAAATAATCATAAGGATAAGAAACACAGACAGAAGAATTCGTTAAAGAAAGGTATGTGGTCAGTGCAGTTTGCAATTTCTGACAACTTTACATTATCAAACTTCGATGGAGCTGCCATCTCCGTTAAAAGACATTTCTCCAGGCATCTTGCATTAAGACTCGAGTTTGACGGAAGTTATTCCAAAGATGAAGATGATCAATCCAGATTTTCTAATGTTGGAAAATCTATTCGATTCAATCTGATCATGATTTATTACTTTCAAACTAAGGAAAAGTTCACAGCATATGGATATCTTGGAGGAAATTATGGCTAAACAGCTTTTTAACAATGGAAAATTTGAACGGCACAGAAGCATTAAGGAAAAGTAATTCAGGCGGACCTCTTATAGGTGCAGGTGCAGAATACTTTATATTCAGAAAATTCAGTTTCTTCGCTGAATATAGCTACAGGTTTAATTTTGGGAATGAAAAGATCATTACACAATTATATTTGCCTCCGTATACCCGTACGTAAGAAGGCTTTAAATTTACACGCTTCGAAAAAAATGCACTTAAGTTCGGAGCATCGGTTTACTTCTGATTTCTGAATTCTTTTTACAAAACAAAAATTCTATATTTGTTAAATAAAAATTTTTATGAAAAACACCGAACCTAAGAAAAGCGCGTCCAAAGCAGAATGGCTTGAAGAAGCTGCTAAAGCAAAGAGCAGCGGAATGAAGTTTACTTCCCTCAGCGGACGCAAGCTTGATATCGCTTACACTCCCGAAGATGTTAAAGAAACAAATTATTATAACGAAATAGGTTATCCCGGTGAATATCCTTATACAAGAGGTATTCATCACAATATGTATCGCGGAAAGATCTGGACAATGAGACAGTTCGCCGGATTCGGAACACCTGAAGACACTAATCAGAGATTTAAATATCTGCTTTCTCACGGACAAACAGGTCTTTCGACAGCGTTTGATCTTCCGACTTTGATGGGATGGGATTCTGATTCACCGGTATCAGAAGGTGAAGTCGGTATCTGCGGTGTTGCTATCTCATCTTTAAAGGATATGGAGACTTTGTTTGATGGAATTCCGCTTGATAAAGTTTCTACATCGATGACTATCAATTCTCCGGCAATAATGGTTTACGCTTTCTATCTTGCTGTCGCTGAAAAGCAGGGAGTTGCATTCAATAAATTAAGAGGTACACTTCAGAATGATATTTTAAAGGAATACATTGCGCAGAAAGAATATATTTATCCGCCAAAGCAGTCGATGAGAATTATTACTGACATGATAGAATATTCAATGAACGAAGTTCCTCAATTCAATCCCGTTAGTGTAAGCGGATATCACATAAGAGAAGCGGGCTCAACTGCTGTTCAGGAGCTTGCGTTTACGCTTGCGGACGGATTTGCATATATTGAGGACTGCATTGCAAGAGGAATGGATGTTGACGCGTTCGCACCGAGGATCTCACACTTTTTTAACTCACATTTGGATTTCTTTGAAGAGATCGCAAAGTTCAGAGCTGCAAGAAGGATCTACGCAAAGAGAATGAAGAACAAATACGGAGCGAAAAGTCCTAAGTCCTGGACATTAAGATTTCATACACAGACAGCAGGATGCTCACTTACAGCACAACAGCCTGAAAACAATATTGTCAGAACTGCTATCGAAGCATTGGCTGCAATACTTGGCGGTACACAAAGTCTTCATACAAATTCAATGGATGAAACCTTGGCATTACCTTCTGACAAAGCGGTTAAGATCGCTTTAAGAACTCAGCAGATACTTGCTTATGAACATGAAGTAATTAATGTAGCTGATCCGCTTGGAGGAAGCTATTATGTTGAAAAGCTGACCGATGATATGGAAGCTGAAGCTGAAAAGTATTTTGAATTAATTGATGCGCAGGGCGGTGTGATTGCCTGTATTGAAAACGGATTCTTCCAGAGAGAGATCGCAGATGCCGCTTACAGATATCAGATAGAGCTTGATAAAAAGGAAAAAATAGTAGTCGGCGTAAATGAGTTTGTTGAAGAAAATGAAACGATCGACATTCCAATACTTTATATCTCAAAAGAAGTTGAAGAGAAACAGGTCAGACAATTGAAGGAGCTTAAAGCTTCACGAAATGCTGACGACGTGAAGAATACACTTAGTGAACTTAAAAAATCTGCAGCGGACGGAACGAACATGATGCCTCGTGTTCTCGACTGCGCAAGGAAATATGTAACACTTGGTGAGATGTGCGCGGAGCTGAAAGAAGTTTTCGGCGTTTATGAAGAGCAGGCTGTTTTTTAAATCGTAAATTAAATTTTAAATTATAATTCAGAGCGATTATTGTCGCTCTTTTTATTTTAAACAAGATTTGAACAGAAATTACATCTATATATTTCTCGCGTGTATCTTAAGCTACGCATTTTATCTTACTTTTGAATTCGTATATACTGACGGTCAAATGGGAGTTCCGCTTGATGACACGTGGATACATTTCCAGTTCGCTGATAATTTTGCCAAAGGTTATTTTTATCAGTACAATCCCGGTGAGCCCACTGCCGGCACTACCTCACCTTTGTATGTAATTGTTTTAGGAAGCATAAGCTTTATAATAAAAAACTTCATAGTTAGTTCAATCTTCATCTCAGCGTTATTTCATTTTCTTTCCTGCATATTTATATACAAGCTTTCACTGCTGATATTTGAAAGTGAATACTCACCATTAAAGGATCTTAAATCTGCTTTCTCTCCGAAGTTTATATCTTTAATGATTGCGATGCTGTCAGTGCTGGCAGGCAGATTTACATGGTCCGCGCTATCCGGAATGGAAACCACAATGTTCACATTCTTCTGCATTGCAGGAATTTACTTTCACGTAATGAACATACAATTGAGGAAATTTAACCTGCTGCCGGTAGTCTTCCTTGCCCTTGCAACTGTTTCAAGACCCGAAGGTTACTTGCTGTGCCTGCTTTACTTTGGTGATACATTAGCAAATTTAATCAAAGACGGTTCATTCAAACGATATTTTTTTAAGCTGCTCTCTGCGGTTGGAATATTTCTGATTCTTACTTTACCTTACCTGATATTTTCTTATTCGATCAGCGGACATTTTTTCCCGAATACTTACAGAGGACAAGGCGGAGGATTTTCTATCCTGCCTAATACTGAATATTTAAGAATAGCGTTCACTTACTTCTTCAGGGATAATCTGATCACAGGTTTTATGCTTATGATATCAATTCCATTCTATATAATAAATTTTAAAAAATATTTTTCAAAATTCAGATCTGTCAATCTGATCTTTCTATGGTTACTTATACTCCCTTTTGCATTTTCAATTTTCATCCCAAACTGGAGGCATCATGTCAGATATCTTATTCCGTTAATTCCTTTTGTAAATATTATTACCGTCTATGTTTTAGTTTCTCTTATGGATGGCAATCACCTGTTGAGATTGAAAAGTTTTATCTTCAAAGATCAAAAAAGGTTTGCATGCATTCTGATATTCTCATTTGTATATTTTACTGTCTTCGCAGTTGCCCTGGGGAAAAATACTGATAACATAAACAGCCAACAGGTGAAGCTTGCTGAATGGGTTCATGAAAATGTCAGGCGTGATGAAACCATCGCGCTGAATGATATCGGGGCTATCACGTTCATTAATAAAAACAGAATTATTGATATGGCAGGACTTGTAACACCGGAAATTTTACGATACCGGACATATCAACTGGATGTAAACCTGGATTCGACAAATTCTCTATTAAAGAAAAATAATGTTGCCTATATTATTATTTATGATAACTGGTACAAAGAATTTCTTAATAAGTATAAAGATAATTTGACATTTGTAACAAGCGCTGTGCTTGAGGAAAACACGATCTGCGGTGGCATTGAGATGAAAGTTTATAAAACAAATTTTAATACTAAAGAATAAGTGAAGATATTAAAGCTTATAGAATTAATACGTCCCAAACAATGGATCAAAAATCTGTTTGTATTCGCGCCAATTCTTTTTGCAGCGAGAATGCTGGAACTTCCTCTCCTTCTTACCAGCCTGCTTGCATTCGCTGCCTTTTGCGGAGCTTCAAGCAGCGTATATGTGCTCAATGATATTTTTGATGTAGAGTCTGACCGCGCACATAAAAAGAAAAGATACAGACCTATCGCTGCCGGAGACGTCACCATAGGTCAGGCGAAAATATTGTTTGCGATTTTACTTGCCGCAACTTTTCTGATATGTCTTAAACTGAACATACTGTTCATCATTACAATCGTGATGTATCTGATGAACAATCTTCTTTATACATTCAAAATAAAAAATGTAGTTCTGCTTGATGTCTTTTCCATTTCAATAGGTTTCATTCTTCGTGTGATCGGTGGCGCGGTTGCCATAGACGTGGCTGTTTCAAGCTGGATGATCATTACAACAATTTTTATCTCGCTCTTTCTCGGCATATCCAAAAGAAGAGCTGAGCTTTCGGGTCCAAATCAGGAAAATCTTGAAAAGCAAAGAAAAGTTCTGGGCGACTATGACATAGTATTCGTCGATCAGCTTAATACCGTTGCCGCTACCGGCACGATCATTTCTTATGCTCTCTATACAGTTTCGGAAAAAGCCATTCTTTCCTTTCATTCTGACAAACTTATATACACAACGCCTTTCGTGATCTACGGTATCTTCCGCTATCTCTATCTTCTTCATCAAAAAAATCTTGGAGAAAGCCCTACACAGATAGTTACTAAAGACATTCCTATCATTGTTAACTCGCTGCTTTGGGTAATTGTCTGCGCGGTAATTATTTACAAAGCTAAATTCGGTTTATAAATTGCAAAGCAACAAGACTCTTCCTAAAAAAGAGATAAGCTTTATAAATGTTTATAAAGCCGAGCTGATATTGCTGGGAATTACCTTAAGCTGGGGACTTACATTCCCGCTGATCAAGCTTTCACTTCAGTTTATATCTCCTGTATTGTTTATTTTTCTGAGATTCTTAATTACACTGATCGTCTTTTCCTTTTTTTTTAGAAATAAGATCCGGTTCACACAATTTAAAGAATGGAAAAACGGAATCATTCTCGGTGGATTTCTCTTTGTAGGATTCGCTTTTCAGACCATCGGATTACAGTTTACAACTGCATCTAAGTCAGCGTTCATTACAGGAACTGCCGTCGTTATCATTCCCTTCGCGCAATATTTCATATTAAGATCAATTCCAAAACCTGAAAACATCTTCGGCGCAGTCATTGTAATGATCGGACTTTATGTTCTTTCGGAAGCATATATTTCACAACCTAACATCGGAGATATTCTTACGCTGCTGAGTGCTGTAGCGTTTGCATTCCACATCGTTTTCCTCGATAAATATTCAAGAGTTTCAGGCTTCTATGATCTTGCCTTCGGGCAATTTGCATCTATGACATTAGTAAGTTTTATTTTTATGCTTTTCATGGAAGTAATATTTTCTGACAGAATATTCATTGAGCTTACTCCGTCATTGATAATTACAATCTTATACGGTTCAATTATAGCGACGATGCTGACGATAGTGCTGATGACTAAATATCAGCGTGAGACGACACCTTTGCGGGCAGGAATAATCTATAGCATGGAATCTGTTTCGGCTGTCTTTTTTGCTTTTATAATCACAAGTGAACTGTTAAATTTAAATCAGATCACCGGAGCGCTTATAATGATCACAGGTCTTATGATCTCCGAACTTTATGGATACATAAAACTTAAATTTTCAGATGGAAGCAAGAGTTAAAATAATTGTGAAAGGTCTGGTGCAGGGTGTCGGCTACAGATATTTTTGCAGCAGAATGGCGCAGGAGTTTAATATAAACGGATATGCAAAAAATTTGACCGACGGCAGTGTTGAAATAGAAGCCGTTGGAAGGAAAAGCATGATGAACGAATTTATTTCCGCTTTAAAAAGAGGACCTATGAATTCAAACGTAAAATCAATCACAATTGACGACTTGCCTTATGAAGATAAGTTTACGGGTTTCCGAATTTATTAATGTAAATGAATGTTCTTGAATATGAAAATTCAAAACTATATTATTGTTCAAAATAAATCAGACGATATGAGAATATAGTTATTGATTGACAATAACTAAAACTTAGACAAATGAATAAAATAAAATCTGTTGTTCCTGCTTTAGTACTTTTTTTTCTTATAGTTTCAAACACCGGTTACTCCCAGTCAAATTCAACATACAATTTTCTTAAATTAGATATCGGCGCTAGAGCTTCGGCTTTGGGCGGAAGCTTTAATTCACAGACAAATGATGTGAATTCTATTTTTTATAATCCTGCTTCTCTTTCAACACTTCAAGACCGGCAGGCATCAATTGGCTTTTACAAATACTTACTCGATATTAATTCAGGTAACGCGGCATACAGCCAGCGTTATAAGAGTATTGGATATTTTGGTGTGGGACTAAGGTATGTTAATTATGGCAGCTTTGATAAGTTTGATGAGAGCTCTAACAATCTTGGTACATTTTCAGCAAACGAAATGGCTCTTTCTTTGGGCTACTCAAGCATTCCAAAAAACAATTTCCATTATGGTGTCAATCTAAAGTTGATCTATTCCAATATTGACAGCTACTCTTCAGCAGCAATAGCGGCTGATTTCGGGGTTTTATATTCTATTCCCGCTACAATGTGGGACTTTGGAGTAAGCCTTCTAAATGCCGGTACGCAAATTAGTAAATATAACTCCACTAAAGAAAATCTTCCTGTTGATCTTAGAGTAGGAATCAGCAAAAAGCTTGAACATCTTCCGGTCAGGGTTCATTTTGAACTTGAGAATCTGACTGATGATGCCGATAAATTCTTTGACAGATTTAAAAACTTATCTGTCGGTGGTGAATTTGATTTCAGTGAGAATGTGAAGTTCAGAGTAGGTTACAATAACGGTCAGCGACAGAATCTTGAAACCGGAAGCTCGCTTGGTATTGCAGGTTTCTCAACTGGTCTTGGTGTTAAGTTCCTTGAAAATTACAGTATGGATTATGCTTTTAATTCTCTTGGTAAAGTCGGTTCCACTCACAGAATAGATGTTGGCTTTGCATTAAAATAAATTTTAGTTAATTAAGTATTACAAAAAAACCTTACGGTAATTATGCTGTAAGGTTTTTTTATTTCTGAATATCTGAATGTTAACCGGTCAGAACAAATTTATCTTTACTCCGTCTTTCCTGATCTTCTTCGTTAGCATTTCAATTTCCTGAAGTGTCTTATTCATATTGTTGAAAAATTTATCATCATTTATAAACTTACCTATGCCTTTATCTTTATCTTTAATGTCGCTTACAACAAGATTGAGATTTGAAACCAGCGTATCCACAGTAGTGGTCAGCGACTGAATTTCAAGCAAAGTGTTTTTCAGCTCCCTGCTGTTGTCACCAACCATAACATCCACATTGTCAGCAGTCTTTCCCAGCTTACTTGTAATGTTATTTATTCCTGATCTGCTGTCACTGACAAGATTATTTAAGTTTGCGGAAGAAACAGCGAGATTGGAAAGTGTTGTCCTTATGTTACTTTTAAGATAACCATCACCTACAATTTCATTTACATTATTCAAAACCAGGTTCAGATTGTCGGTTGATTTTTTAAAATCACCTATTAAGCTTTTAACATCAGTTGCGATCTCTCCGAAAGAATTCATAAGTGATGCAAAGTCAGCTCCCGGGTCTCCTCTTAATGCAACATCCGGACTTACTTCAGTTGTACTTTTCCCCGGTTCAATGTACAGAACCTTCCCGCCTGTAAGCTCAGTGGCAGCAACATATATCCTGTAATCAGATCTTAACTTGATAGTTTTGTCCATGTTGAAAAGTAACTTCACCGAATCACCAGCAAGCTCGATCTTATCGATCTTACCTTTTCTTACACCGTTGACACTAACCTGATCTCCTTCGTTGAGCCCGCTTATCTTTGGAAAATAAACTGAATACTCCTGCTCGGAAAGATTAACACTAAATCCTTTCGCCCAAAAGATCGTCAGTAATACCACAAGAACTGCAACGAAGACAAAAAGTCCGACTTTAAATTCAGCAAATCTTTTGGTCGCCATTAATTCAATTTTGAAATTTGGAGGACTTTATATTTGATTATACCATCTGGCACCGTAACTTCAACTACATCATTCTTCTTTTTACCAAGCAACGCATTACCGATAGGCGACGTAACTGAGATCTTATCTCTTTCAAAGTCAGCTTCTTCTGGTGAAACCAGTGAGAAAGTAATTTCTTCCTTGGTCTTTGTGTCGAGAACTTTTACCACTGATAAAATATAAACTTCGTCTTTCGGCATATCATTGGGAGAAATGATCTTAACCTTTGAAAGCATTATTTCAAGTTTCCCGATCTTAAATTCGTGATGACTCTGAGCCTCCTTAGCTGCGTCATATTCAGCATTCTCGCTTAGATCCCCGTGAGCACGCGCTTCGGCGATTTTTTCCGCGATCTGCTTTCTACCGCTTGTCTTAAGATCCTTTAATTCGTTTTCAAGCTCAACTAATCTTTTTTTCGTTAAGTATACTACGTCTGATATTTTCATCATTAGTTAATTTTTTTACTCCTTTGTTTTTTAATTGTCTTGTTCTCTGAATCATTTGAATTTATTAAAAGCAAATGTCCTAGTTTTTCTTTTTTAGTCTGAAGATAATTCTCGTTTTCAATGTTAGGCTCTATTTCAATCGGCACTCTTTCTACTATCTCAAGACCGTATGCATTTAAACCTATCACCTTTCTCGGATTATTAGTCATTAATTTCATTGTGCGTATTCCCAAATCTCTTAATATCTGAGCTCCTATCCCGTAATCTCTGAGATCAGGTTTGAATCCCAGATCAAGATTTGCTTCGACAGTATCGCGTCCTTCTTCCTGCAACTGATAAGCTTTAAGCTTGTTGTGTAGACCTATTCCTCTTCCTTCCTGACGCATATACAGCACAACTCCATTATTATTTTCCTCTATCATTCTCATTGACTGCAGAAGCTGTGCCCTGCAGTCGCATCTCAGCGAACCAAACACATCACCAGTCAGGCATTCCGAATGAACTCTAACAAGCACGGGCTTTCTGCCGTCGATCTTTCCTTTCACAAGAGCAATGTGCTCTTTGTTATCAACTTTACTTTTGTAAAGAAAGATCTTAAATTTTCCAAATTCACTCGGCAAATTTACATCGACAAGTCTTTCTATCAGCTTTTCACTTTGCAGCCTGTACTGAATAAGATCCTTAATTGAAATTATTTTAAGATCAAATTTTTTCGCTATCTCAAACAGATCAAGAAGTCTCGCCATCTCGCCGTCATCTTTCATTACCTCGCACAAAACTCCTGCAGGATAGTGACCTGCAAGACGTGCCAGATCAACAGTAGCTTCGGTATGCCCCGCTCTTCTCAAAACTCCGCCGGCTGCAGATCGCAAAGGAAATATATGCCCCGGTCTGCCAAGATCTTCCGGCTTAGATTTTTTATTTATCAGTGACAAAATTGTCTTATTGCGGTCAGATGCCGAAATACCTGTGGTAGTTCCGTGAAGATAATCAACACTTACCGTAAACGCGGTTTCGTGAAGTGATGTATTGTTGCGTGTCATCATATTAAGATCAAGCTCAACAAGACGCTCCTCTTCCATCGGCACACAAACCAGACCTCTTCCGTTTTTAGACAAAAAATTTACAAGTTCAGGTGTTGATTTTTCAGCGGAATATATCATGTCACCTTCGTTCTCACGATCCTCATCATCCACAACAATCACGATCTTTCCATTCTTGAAATCGGAAATTCCGGACTCGATTGAACTTAATTTATATTTCATCTTTTGACTTTGCATATTGCAAATGTTAATTAATTATTATTGACATCAGATCAATTACCGAGTAATGATTTTTTTTCCGGCTGCATATCAGTTACACCTACAATTGTTGTAACCGCGGATCTTTCAAATTTCATCTTTATGTTATCTCCTACATTGATCAGAAGCGTCTTGTCATCCATCCCGTCGACAGTTCCGTGCAATCCGCCGGCTGTGATCACTTTATCACCTTTCTTTATTGACTCAAGCAGCTTTGCTCTTTCCTTTTGTCTCTTCTGCTGAGGACGTAATATTAAAAAATAAAATATTACAATTATCAGAAGAAAAGGTACGATCGAAGATAAGAGTGATTCAATTCCCCCCGTTGTCTGCTGTAACAAAAACGGTTCAATAAATTTATGTTCCAAAATTTCCTTTCGTTTAATTAATTTGTGTTTCTGTTATTAAATATTAGTTGTATAAATTTTTTAATTCTTTATACCTGAGGTATATTTTACTAAAAATTCTTTTTTGAATTTTTTTAATGTATCATTATTGATCGCCTGCCGGATATTTTTCATCAGATTCAAATAAAATCCGACATTGTGTATTGATGCAAGCTGTATTCCAAGTATTTCATTTGCAATGAACAGATGCCTTAAGTATGCCAGGGTAAAATTCGCGGATGTATATGTTATGCATTCTTCATCAGGCGAGCTAAAATTATTCTTCAGCTTCGCGCTCTTAATATTGATCTCACCGTAAGTTGTAAATAATCTTCCGTGTCTTGCATTCCGTGTCGGCATAACGCAGTCAAACATATCAATCCCCCTTTCCACACATTCAATCAGATCAATCGGTGTACCAACACCCATAAGATATCTTGGCTTTTTCCCCGGTAAATGATCCGTTGCATGATCTACAACATCATACATCAGTGAATTTTCTTCACCAACTGCGAGTCCGCCGATAGCATGTCCGTCAAAATCGATCTCTGCAAGATCCTCAATGCTTTTTTTTCTGAGTTCAGGAAAAGCTCCTCCTTGATTTATAGAAAATAATTTCTGTGAATGTCCGTAAAGTTCTTTTGTGCTTTTATAATGTTCGAAACATCTCTTTTCCCATTTCAAAGTAAGCCCGATAGATTCTTTGACCCTGGAAAATTCAGACGGATGCGGCAGACATTCATCAAGCGGCATCATTATATCTGAACCGATTATTCTCTGAATGTCGATCACCTTCTCGGGAGTAAAAAAATATTTGTCACCATTGAGATGTGAAGAAAATTCAACACCGTCTTCATAGATCTTCTTAAGCTTTGAAAGACTGAAAAACTGAAATCCTCCGCTGTCGGTGAGAATACTTTTGTTCCAGTTCATGAACTTATGAAGTCCGCCGGCATTACCAAGAATTTCAATTCCCGGACGAAGAAACAAATGATAAGTATTACCAAGTATTATTCTTGTATCGAATTCATCAAGCTCTCTCTGCTCCACAGCTTTGACCGTACCGGTAGTACCTACAGGCATAAAGACAGGAGTTAGAATGTTTGAGTTTTCAGTTTCAAGAATTCCGGTTCTGGCTTTTGATTCACTGCTATTTGAAAGAACACTGAAAAAATTTTTGTCATTCATTAATTATTGAACATTTATCATTCATCGCACAGCTTCCCATTTCTTGGATACAGATCTTTTAAACAAAAGTACTGAAAGTGAATTTTTCGTCCAATCCCAGAATACTTTTGAATAGCCGAATTTCCTGTATCGTCTCGGGGATTCATAAATGAGCATATCTTTTCTGTAAATGATCTTGCCGAGTTTTCTTAATCTTTTATACAGATCAAAATCTTCTCCTGCGGCAAGTGTTTCATCATATCCTCCGCTTTCAAAGAACTTATCTCTTCTAATTATGTGGCATTCACCTCTTCCCATTCCCATCACAAACCTGTTCAGTAGTGCCACATAATTATTAAACATAAAATGAAACACCCTGTCTGACATTATTCTTTCATCAATGAATACTTCGATAGGACCGGTGACAGCGGCAACAGAGTCTTCTTTAAACACTTCCTTAATTAGCGCGAAGAATTTTTCAATATCACTGACACAGGTATCAGCATTTAAAAAAATAAGAACATCTCCCAGAGAATTTTTGGCACCTTCATTTCTCCCCTGAGAGATGTTCTGTTGAAAATTATCTTTTTTTAAAATTACCCTGTCGGCATATTTTTTTGCAATTTGTATTGTCAGATCTATACTGCCTCCGTCGCTTACAATTATCTCTAAATTGTTTTCAGATCTAATTTTCCGGGTGAACTGTGATAATAATCTTTCAATTAATTTTTCTTCGTTAAGGCTGGGTATGATAATGCTTACTTTTTTCAAAAGAATAAGTATCAGCCATTCAGCAGTGCGCGGGATCCCAATTTGTCAAGCGTCTTGATACCGCTTGTAGAGACTCTTACCGTGACCCATCTTTTCTCATCTTCAAGCCAGATTCTTTTCTTCTGAAGATTAGGAAGCTGTCTTCTTTTGGTTTTGTTGTTAGCGTGTGATACGTTGTTTCCGGTTAATGGTCTTTTACCGGTAACTTTACAAACTTTTGTCATTAAAAAAATTTCTCCTTTTCTCTTTTAACTTACTTACGGTTTATATGGTTTGTATGTAGATTCATAAACTTTCATGTTTCTGTCAAGAAACTTGTAGGTTCCTTTTTCGGTCTTAATTGCATCGACAAGTCTTACGTTGATTAGCTTTGTTTCCTTATTTGTATCGGGACACATTACTGTTATCTCAGCTTTTTTTCCAAGCTTCGAAGCTTTGTCTGCAAATGTTTGCTGTTTAGCCATTTAATTTAATTCTCTTTTTATTTTAACAAATATACCTTTAATGCTTTAAAATTTCAATTTATAATATAAGGACTTTCATATCTTCGCTGTAATTCAATAATGCATTATTAATTAACTATCCTGTCTTCAGTTTCATATTACCTATCTCCGTCCTGATCTTTTCGTTCACTTTTTTGCTTACCATCTCTTCGGCTTTGAATATCATATTCTTTATCGCGATGGGTGAAGATTTTCCATGACCTATGATTGTAACACCGTTTACTCCGAGCAGTGGTACTCCTCCGTATTCCTGATAATCAAAGTCTTTTAGGACAACATTCTTTAAAGTGCCGTACATCAGTCCTACCCATAATTTGTTAAAAAAACCTTTTGCAGCATAGCTTTTGAATTTACCCTTAATTACATCAAGAACACTCTCGGCAAATTTCAGAATTACATTTCCAACAAAACCATCGCATACTATAATATCGGCTTTACCTCTGAGCACATCCCTTCCTTCTACATTTCCAATAAAATTAAGATTCGATCTTTCAAGAAGTTCGTGGGCTTCAATTGTCAGATTATCTCCTTTGGATTTTTCTTCACCAACGCTCAGAAGTCCGACTGAAGGATTTTTTACATTGTAAATATATTTCATATAAATACTTCCCATCACTGCAAATTCAAGAAGATGACTTGCTTTGCAGTCAACAGAAGCCCCAACATCAAACACCATTGTTTTGCCGAAATCAGTCGGAAACAATGAACCGATGGTAGGTCTTCCCACTCCGTCAATTCTTCCCATTTTTATAATTGAAGCAGTCATCACCGCACCTGTATTACCCGCGCTTACAAATGCGTCAGCTTTTTTTTCTTTCATGAGATTTATTCCTACACTGAGTGATGAATCGGGTTTTGATTTCAGGGAATCCACAGGTGAGTCAGTCATTGTTACAGTTTCATCCGCATTTACAATATGAATGTTTTTCAACTTTACCTTGTGCCGTGAAAGCTCATCTGATATCAGCTTTTCTTTTCCTACAAGTATGATCTCAAGAGATTCCTGCCTTTCTTCAGCGGCAATGATTGCACCCGAAACATCATTCAAAGGTGCAAAATCGCCTCCCATGGCATCAACTACAATTTTAATCTTATCCATAAATTAACAACACAAAGTATTTAAAATACAAAGGTTTGAAGTGTGAAGTGATAATGAGAGGATATCAATTACTTTTTAGGAATCGTAACACTCTTACCGTCGTAGAATCCGCAGCTCGGACAAACTCTGTGCGTCTGTTTCATCTCACTGCAATTTGGACATGACATTAAAGACGGAGCCGAAGCCTTGTAATGAGTTCTTCTTTTTCTACCTCTTGCTTTAGAATGTCTTCTTTTTGGATTTGGCATATTAGTTTTCTTGTTTGGTTTTTGTTTGTAATAATTTTTCCCAGACGGGATTTACATCTTCTTTGCTTTTTATGCTAAGCATTTCTTCAGTATTCTTTTTACAGTATGAACAGTTACCGTCAATTTCAGCCGGCGCTTTTTTCATTGGTATTGAAAGCAGAATATAATCTCTGACATCATTTTTCAGATCAATGAATTTTGTATTCTGTGAAATAAACTTTATATCATCTTCAGGCTCATCATCTACTGTCTTTACATCCTTCTTAAAATCGGTTTTGTAAATAATTTCAAACCTGTTATTAAATCCGGAATCATAATCATCAAGGCATCTGTCACATTGAAGTTTAAATGTTCCATTCAGGTCAACTAATGCAGAGATTTGATTTCCTGTTTTATACAATTCAGCGGAAACAATAATATCAGAAGGTATCACCACTTCATCAATGCTAAGCTCCTCAGCTTTTACATTAAAATCAAATTTATGTTTACCATCCTTTAAGTTACTGATGTTGATCTTAAGGTTATCCATGACTTCAAAGAACTTTTTATTATTCTGTACTTAAAAATTTTAAAGCTCGTTACGTTAGTTTTCCGGTATTACAATATTAAGATCTCAGGCTCCGATCAATTCTTTGTATTTTTCAGAGTCCATGAGATTAGTGATCTCATCCATATTGCCCGGCTGAATTTTTACTATCCATCCGCTTTCATAAGGATCAGAATTAACAACTGAAGGATTATCATTTATTGCATTATTGATCCCGGTGATCTTCCCTGATATAGGACTGAAAATTTCCGAAACTGTTTTTACAGCTTCGATCGATCCGATCACATCGCCCTGCTTCACTTCACTTCCTTCGTCAGAAGTAATATCAAGATAGATAATATCACCAAGCTCGCCCTGTGCAAAATCAGTTATTCCGACTTCACAAACACTGCCATCAACCTTCACCCATTCATGTTCTTTTGTATATTTTAAAGCGGAAGGAAATTTCATAAAGTTGTTTTAATTTTTTTATAAGATTTAAGTTACCTAATTTGCATTTTTTTTTCAATTGAGAATTTCATTCATTTTAAAAATAAATAATTTACATATTCCGGGCATATTTTGGTGATCCTTTGATCCACTTCAGTTCTGAATAATAGCAATACCTACTTCAGCATCTGTATTTTTCATATAATACGCTGACACGATATGAAGTTCATCCCGGATTTTGGACTTTTCATCTTCTGATTTAATTGTGTAGACTGCAAGCTTCATTGTTGAAATTGCAAACTTCATTGTTGAAGCTGCGGAGAGCATTGTTTAAACTGCAGGGTTTATCGGGACATTCGCTAATATTATCAAGACACCTTTAAATTTCATTATTGAAACCGAGGTAGCTTTAATTTACAGAACAAAGTTGAATCTAAAGCTTAAAAAAGCCCGTTATGCTAATAGCCGGGATTTTTTACCTGATCTTTTTCCAATAAATAAGAAGATATTTCAAAATTTTAAAAAATTCTTAAAATTCACATTGATTAAAAATTCAAATAGGATTATATTTGTAATTCCATAATTCGACAGTAGCTCAATGGTGGAGCATTCGGCTGTTAACCGAAGGGTTGCAGGTTCAAGTCCTGCCTGTCGAGCACCCAAATCCCGTTAACCCGGGATTTTTATTTTGTGTGTTGAAATAATACATAAGTTGAATTAGATTTGTAAAAACAAATGGCGGGTATAGCTCAGTCGGTAGAGCGTCAGATTGTGGCTCTGAATGTCGCGGGTTCGAGCCCCGTTACTCGCCCTTTAAACAATCAATGAATTGCTTATTTAAAATCTTTTCTTTTTTATTATAAGAAATCAATACGTCTTATATCATTCTTATTTAGAGTTAACATCTTTCTCAAAATTCATACAAACAATTTTGTTCACAGGTAAGGAATTCCTCTTTCTTTCCTTGAATCAGAATCAATTAATAATTAGTTTACCACGCCAATAAAGTATGAGCACAACTACTCAAAAATCAAATACCGATATTAAAGAAAAGGATAATGAAGCGGCAAGCGAAGAACTTGTCCTTGATAATGAATTTGACATTGAAAATACCGAGAAAGAAAATATTTCCGAAGATGCTTTAAAGCAAAGGAAAAAAGATTTCGACGCTGAAGCAATGCCCCACATGAATCTCCTTCGTAATTACGCATACAAAATTACCGGTAACCAGCTTGACGCAGATGATCTTCTTCAGGAAACATTTCTGCGTGCATTCAGGTTTTTTGATAAATTTGAGAAAGGAACCAACTGTAAAGCATGGCTGTTCAGAATAATGAAAAATTTATTCATCAACAAATACAGGAAGAACCAAAAAGAGCCGGGTAAGGTTGACTATGGTGAGATCGAAAATTTTTTCGATAACATCCGGTCGGAAAAAATAGACAGCACTGATTTACAACAAAAAGTTTTTTCGAACCTGCTTGATGATGATATGACCAGTGCTCTTAATTCTTTACAGGATGATTTTAAGACTGTCGTTATTTTATGCGACCTTGAAGGATTAAGTTATGAAGAGATTGCGGATTTTGTTCAATGCCCTATTGGAACTGTAAGAAGCCGTTTGCACAGGGGCAGAAAAATGTTGCAGCAGAAGCTTTATAATTATGCTAAGACACGGGGATATGATGTAGAGAATAATTTAATCAAATAAGAAAACAAAAAAACATATTATTAATTTTTACTTTTTAAAGAGCAGATGTCCGATCTAATACCTAACAACCCTGAAAAGGATTCCATGCCGAATTCCGGAAATAATGATTTAAATTTTGAGCTGATAACAGCATACATTGACAATGAACTTGATGCGACTCAAAAGGATGCTGTAAAAAAAATGATCGACAATGACAGTGATTACCATAATCGCTATATCTTTGAAAAGCTCACCAAAGAAAACTTTATCAAGAGATCCAATCGAATTGAGACTCCTATATATGTTTACCAAAATATTGGTAAAGGCATAGAAGATTATATCAGCGCAAATTCAGGATCCGGTGCTCAGATAAATCCTTCCCTTCTAACTCAACAGGCAAATCTTCAAAAATTAAATTTAAGACGTTATCTTTCACTGGGTTCAGTTGGATTTGTTGTGCTGATAGTTGCAGCATTTTTTCTTAACAATTATCTTAAGACCAATCCAGAGCATTTAGAAAATGATTTCGTATCAGTTTCAAGAAATATTTTTGATAAAGTAGAGTCAGGTGAAGTAAAGCTTCAGTATAAATCCGACGTAGCTAAGACCCTTGGGGATTCGATGGATAAATTTTTAGATTTTAAAGTTTTTATCCCTGATGTCAAAGACGCTATTCTAGTAGGCGGTGTCTGTAATGAGATCTACGGAGAAAAATTCGCTCATATAATACACAAGAAAGGTAATATACTAATATATACTCTACAGGCGAATAAAAGTGAGTTGTTGGGGAATAAAGACAAGGTGATTCTTAATGATAAATTTAAGGAATACGTAAAAGCCGGAAAGAACTGGTTTCCCTGCATGAAAGATAAAAACAAGACCGTAGTTATCTGGTTTAAAGATAACATTATCTGTTCAACTGTAGCGGCAATGGAATCTCAGGATATAGCAACAACTCTAACCAACTATAAATAATTTTTAACTAAATTGAACAAAATGAATTTACTGTCAAAGACATTAGCCTTACTAATAACGGTTTTTGTAGTTACATCCTGCAATAAAGACACGGTTGATCAGAAGAGCACAGAGAAAATGAATGAGAAAAGAGAAGCATTGAATGATAAGAAAGGAAGCGATAACACTACTACAAAAGTATCTACCGGAGATATACAACTTTACAAAGTTGAGAAAGTTGAAAAGCAAAACGGAAAGAAAGTTGCACCGAATTTTATGTGGACTGAAAACGGAAAGAAAATGTCTTTAGCGGATCTGAAGGGTAAAGTAGTTCTTGTAAATCTTTGGGCAACCTGGTGCGGTCCTTGTATTAAGGAAATGCCGGATCTGTCTAAGATCTCAAACGAGTTAAAGGATAAAAATTTCAGGATGCTTGGGTTGAATGTATTTCAGCAGGAAACATCAAAAAAGGTTGAAGATTTTTTAAAGACTAATCCTGTATCATATACAATTCTTGATGGCAACACAGAATTAGTAGATGCATTTGGGGAAGCAAACGGAGGCAATATTGAAGCTGTTCCCACAACATTTATTATAGATAAAGACGGTAAGATCGCGGAAACGATAGTAGGCGGAAGAAGTAAAGAAGCATTTTTAACAATTATAAATAAATATCTCAATTAATGTAAGTTTTTGGGATTCATACTTTTCGAAACTCAGGAAATTTAATTTCTTGAGTTTTTTATTTTTACAAAAAATTTTTGCCAAGCACTTCTAAAAAAATCACAATACTGGGCTCCACCGGTTCAATCGGACGCAATTCTCTTGAAGTAATTGAAAACCTCAGAAGAAACGGAACAGATCTAGGGATTGCATACCTTTCTACAAACACAAATATCAGGGAGCTTTCTTTACAGATCAAAAAATTTACCCCTAAAGGTGTCATTATCCTTAATGAGAACAAATATAATGAATTTAAATCCACTCACAATTTTAAAAACCTGGAAATACTTTGCGGTAAGGAAGGATTGAATGAAGTTGCTAAGAGGGATGATTATAATTTTCTGATAAACGCAGTAGTAGGTTTTTCAGGGCTCGAGCCGACTATAGAAGCAATCAAAACAGGAAAGGACATTGCAATTGCAAATAAGGAAACACTTGTCGTTGCCGGAGAAATTATTATTCCATTAATAAAAAAATACAAGAACAAACTGTTACCAATAGACAGTGAGCATTCTGCAATACTACAGTGCCTGAAGGGTGAGGAAGAAAAAAATATTTCAAAAATAATTCTTACAGCATCCGGGGGTCCGTTTCTTAACAGAACTATAAGTGAAATGGAGGAGGCGACAGTAGAGCAGGCGCTTTCGCATCCCAACTGGAAAATGGGTAACAAGATCACTATCGATTCCGCAACTATGATGAATAAAGGGCTTGAGGTCATTGAGGCAAAGTGGCTATTCAATGTTAATAGTGACCAGATTGAAGTTGTTATACATCCGCAATCAATTATCCATTCATTTGTTGAATTTGTAGACGGATCAGTAAAAGCCCAACTTGGAATTCCCGACATGAAGATCCCGATTCAGTATTCACTGACTTATCCTGAGAGAGTACAATCAGATTATCCTAAACTGGATTTTTTAAAACACAGTACGCTGACATTTGAAAAACCGGATCTGGACAAATTTAAATGCCTGAAAACAGCTTATGATACAATGATCAAAGGCGGTTTTTATCCTACTGTGATGAATGCGGCAAATGAGATCGCTGTTGAACTGTTTCTCAACAGAAAAATCAAGTTTAAGGAAATATCAGAGATCATAGATCAACAGCTTGAAGAATATAAAAGCAGTGACGAATTGACTCTTGATAACATTATTGGAACTGATACGTTAGTAAGAAAGAAATTGAATGATAAATATTTTTAACTTCAAAATCTTAATTAATAAAATTAAATTACATTTTAAAGCACATATAATAAATAAATGGAATTAATAAACACAATATTTTACTTTCTGATTGTCATCGGAATTTTGGTTTTCATACATGAATTCGGACATTTTATGGCCGCAAGATTAACAGGTATGAGAGCAGAAGTATTTGCATTAGGGATAGGTTACCGATTATTCGGTTATAATAAAATAGACGGCTTTACTTTTGGCAAGCTAAGTGATGAAGTTGAGCTTGGTGACAAAACCGATTACAGACTTTGCGCGTTTCCCATAGGCGGTTATGTTAAAGTTGCCGGAATGATCGACGAAAGCATGGATAAGGATTTTATAACAAAGGAGCCGATGCCCTGGGAGTACAGGGCAAAGCCGGTCTGGAAAAGAATGGTTGTTATAACTGCCGGCGTCATTATGAATTTTCTTCTGGCATTTCTTATCTTTTACTTTATTACTCTAATAAAAGGAAAATCACTAACAGATACTACAACAATAGGATATATTGCTCAGGGTTCACCTTCAAAAAACTCTGAACTGAAAGCGGGTGATAAAATTGTTTCCATTAATAATCAGCAAGTAAATTCCTGGGAAGATGTTCAGGCACAATTATATTTTGAAAACCTCGGAGAGTCACTTTCATTCATAATTTTACGTAACGGCAAAAATATACCGGTTTCAATTCCAAAGGATAAAGTTGGTGATCTTACTGAAATAAAATTCGGAATATTTCCTGAAGGAATGCAGTCTGAAGTTGGAGATATAATTTCAGGAAAGCCGGCGGAGAAATGCGGGCTTATCAAAGGAGATGTGATAAGTGAGATCAATGGAGTAAAGGTCACAAATTACCAGCAGCTAACCGATCTGATCAGGGAGAATGCAAACAGGGAAACAAAGTTAAAGTGGATAAGAAATTCTGCAGAGATGGAATGCATGGTAACACCTGGTGCGGATTCAACCATAGGAGTGGCGTTAGTTGGGAAATATACAGGACCGGTAAGTGAGGTAAAATACAACGTATTGACTGCGATCCCGAAAGCAGGATATGATATGTATTTTTATGGTATTGAACTATTCTTTAAGACTATCGCAAAAATCGTAAAAGGTGATGTACCGTTTAAGAAAGCAATCGGAGGACCAGTAAAAATTGCACAGGCATCAGCGCAATCTGCAGAGGGAGGAATTTTTACTTTTCTTGGATTTCTTGCATTGCTTTCAATATCATTAGCGGTCATCAATATTCTTCCATTCCCTGCGTTGGACGGCGGACATTTTATGTTGTTGATATATGAAGCGATAGTAAGAAAACCCGTTCCATATAAAGTGCAGGTAGTTTTACAGAATGTAGGTTTTGCACTGTTACTGGCTTTTATGATATTTGTAGTATACAATGATATTATATCAATCAAGTAAATAAATAGTATTGATGTATCTTGAAATCACAATTGTAAAGCAATATATTTGGTAATATAGCTGAAAGAAACGGAAGGGTGGGTGAGTGGCTGAAACCAACGGTTTGCTAAACCGTCGTACGGGTCAAACTGTACCGAGAGTTCGAATCTCTCCCCTTCCGCAAAAAGTCCTGATGAGTGATCATCGGGACTTTTTTTTGTGAGCGGTGTTGAACGGTTTTAAAAACCGTTCTACACTTGCCCTAAAAAGAAAAAGCCGCATCAGCGGCTTTTTCCTTACTAAAATTTAACTTACTTTATCATTATCATTTTTTTTGTCTCACTTTTCTCCAGATCCTTCCCCCTAAAATCAACCCGATAGAAATATGTACCACCTGAAAATCCTGTTCCATTAAATTCCATAGACTTATATCCTGCTTCTGTGAATTGATTCAGTAATACAGAAACTTCTATTCCTCTAACGTCATAAACTGAAACTTTCACAATACCATCCTGCGGAATTTCAAAATTTATTTTTGTTTCAGGATTAAATGGATTAGGAAAATTCTGCGATACATTGAATTTAGCCGGAACACCAACTGTAACTTCATCCCTTAAAAGATGATAAATGTAGTTACTGTTGAAATCCACCTGCTTAAGCCTGTAAAGATAAACACCGGTTCTGAGATTCTTGTCCTGATACCTGTAATCAAATGATAGATTAGATGTACCATGACCGTTCATGATTGCTATGGTGACAAAAGACAGATCATCCGGATCATCTGTTTTATTATTCGTCAGCTCAATTCTCTGAATTTCAAACCGGTCATTGTTCACTTCACCTGAGGTTGACCAGTCAAGAATTACCTCATTTTTAATTGTAGTAGCAACAAAATCATTTAATTCAACGGGAAGCATAGACTCGGCAACAATTCTTCCTGCCATTGTAGGTGCATGGAACTTGCTAACATAATAATAACTCCCTGCCGCATGTAATACATAGCTGAATGATGTACAGCTTGCACTCACTGATGCATCCCAAGACTCACCTCCCGGAGGAAGGGAAGTTCCCGGAAATGCGCCATCACAGGTTATTGTCTGAAAACCATTGCCGTTGTAGAACCACTTGACGGTATCTCCAACATTTGCGTGTACATACTCAGGGGTAAATTTTGACTCTTCAACTTCTATCCTTATGATTTTTGAATCTGATCTTGAACATACCATACACTGAATTAGTAATCCGATCATAAAGATACAGCGTACATATTTTTTCTTAGCATTAATCATCATGTCTGCAGTTTAAATTAATTTTAATAATTTTATTTAAGTAAAATAAATTTTTTCGTATCGGTGAAACCATTGCCCATCTGACCTGCGTAGGTCAACTTATAAAAATATACTCCTGAGTTAAGTTTCGACCCGTTAAAAGTGTAATTGAATGATCCTGAATTCAAATTTGAATTAACAAGACTTTCAACTATCTGTCCCAGTGAATTATAAATTACTAAATTCACAAATCCTCTTTCCGGTATGCTGAAATTTATTGTTGTGCTTGGATTAAACGGATTTGGGTAGTTTTGTGAAAGGGAAAAACTGTTTGAAACACTGTTTGTATTTTGCTGAATTCCTGTAGAAATATCACTCCAGTTAGTCGCTGCTCTTATTCCATCCACTCTTACTACAGGTGCATTTGCTGCTGTTCCCTGTCTTAAAGCCACTCTGCCTAAAGTATTATCATTTGCAGTTCCGCTTACAGGTCCGATAGTTGCTGTAACTGGCTCAACAGGAGGAACTCCGGTTGCAAAAATAAATACCTTTATGATAGCATCAGTCGGAGTCGGAGTATTGAAATCATATTTAATGACAACAAGGTAGGTAGTGGCTAAGCTATAAGTATTTGAATAAAAAATACCGCCGGCTCCTGCTGTTGATTTACTTATACCAAATCGAACACCGCCTGTAGTGTCTTTTGCATAAAATCTTGCTGTGTAATTTGTTGTGCTTGTCGGAGGCAGTAGTGCGAGGAAATAATCACTTGCTGTCTGTGCGGAAGTAACATTAACCATAAAGGAAACATACAGTGAATTACTTGTGGCTGAATCGGTCATATTCTTATATGCATCCTGACCGGTTGTTTGAACGGTTGCTGCGTTTCCTATATTCGATAATGGATACCCGGCATAAACTAATCCGGGAGCGGTAACCGATAGAACATTTGTTGATCCTCCGCTAAATGATACCCATCCATGCGCTCCCAATGAATCACCGGCAGGATAGTCAAAATTTTCTGAAAGAAAAATACTGCTGGCACCTGTAGCTACTATTGTTCCTGCCATTCCAGGTGAATGCGGGATACATACATAATTATATGTTCCGGGAACTGTTACTCTGTATATATACATTGGACTACCACTGCTCATTGTTTGATCCCATGTTGCTGCACCGGGAGGTAATGATGTTCCTGAGAAAATTCCGTCACAGGTTGTTGTATGAAATCCATCGACCCATTGAAATTTAATTGAGTCGCCTAAGTTCACATTTACATTGCTTGGGGTGAATTGGTTACTGGATACAAGTATCGTTACTGTAGCTGAATTTACATTTGACTGTAATGTCAATAAAAGCATTACTGCTAAAACAAATTTATAGCAGCCATAAAATTTTTTGTTCAATTTCATTTTTTAGTTTGGTTTAATGGTATAATTTTTTAAATAAGGTTAATTTTTTTAGAGGTTTAGAAAATTTAATTTATTCATCAAGTCACATTATTCTAATATCCTCACGTTTTGCTCTAATCAATTCAAATACACATCCGGTGGAAATTGTATAAATGTTAATGCTAGCGATATGTTAATATTTACATCAGGTCTCCTCATAGTTTGCTCCTTTTTATTTTATATAAAATCAATGCTACCTAAATATATTACAGAAAATAGAATAAATTACCAATACAAATTTTTAATTACAATTGGAGCTTTGTTCATTTTAGAAAGGATCAAATATCATTTCATAAATATAAGTTTTTTGGTTTCTGAATATGTGCCGGCGCTACCGCTGAACATAATGCTATAAAAATACACGCCTGATGCTAATCCGCCGGCAATTGATGACATGTTCAATTTTACAATGTGGTATCCTGCAGCCTTATTTGGGCTGACAGAAGTAAACACCTTTTTGCCTGTCATATCAAATAATGTGATCTCCACATTCCCTGCTTCCGGCAGGTTGTAGTCTATGTTCGTCGAAGGATTAAAAGGATTTGGATAATTCTGTGAAATGTAAAATTCAGACGGTAATCCTATTACAGGATTTTCACTCAGATAATAATAAGTGTGATCTCCATTATAATCGATCTGCTTCAAACGGTATCGGTATATTCCGCTTTGCAGATTACGATCCGGAAAGCTGTATTCATTAATTGAATTTGTGTTTCCTTTCCCGGTTACAAAACCCAAGTTTACCCACTCACTTTGACTCTCTCTTTCGATCTGAAACCCTTTGTTATTGATTTCACCTGAAGTAGTCCATTTGAGATCTATGTTGTTACCGTTGACCAAAGCTGTGAAATTATTTAATTCTACCGGTAGAGGTACAGAAAGTGAATCAATAAAATGTGTTGCAGGATTGGTTATTTCAACAAGAGTTGAACCGATATATGAATAAATTTTTGTATAAGGATTTGAAGAACCGTTTCGCCATCTCAAGTGTAAATATTGCTCATCAAAAAAGACAGCATTAGTTTGCAGCCTCATTCTAACAATTTTTGTACCTTGTCCTGAAGAAGAAATTATAATTCCCTGTCCGGGATTTGGGATCGGGTTAATTGTAAGTCTTAACTGCATCTCGCCGCCGATTACAAAAACGATTGGATTTCGTGGCTGCATTGATAATGGCAGATCCGAACTAACTATTGAATACGTGAATGTTCCGCTGTTCCCTATTGCCGTATTAAAATTAAAAAAATATTGTCCTGCAGCGTATTCAAAAATACTTGAATCAGGATTGGAATGGATAATATTAATGTCGAATTCAAGAGCATTGGGATGCGTTTTGAAAATATTGGTAACTTTTAAGGTGTACCGTGGATCTGCAGAAAATGAATACTGATTATTTAAAAATGATATTAAGACAATGAGAAACAGTTCTATATATTTTTTTGCGATCATTTTTTTCAAATAAAAGATAAAAGTAAAGTGAAGGAATGAAAACCCCACTTTACTTTTAGTCTGATAGATTCAGTTATTTTATGGAGCTACTTCCGAAACAAAGTTGGTAGAGTTGTTATATGCAATGAGAAGATCAGTAACATCAACAAAATCATCACCTGTAATATCAGTGTTGAGATAGCCGCCTAAAAAATTAGAAGCATCATTATACACTAAGACTATATCTGATACGTCGATTGTTCCGTCCAATGCAGCATCACCATTGTACATTGAAAATACGCCTCCTGCAAGGATCTGGTTATCACCAAAAGCCTTGTTCGCAGCAGTTGTAAAATCATAGCTATCGGCATTAATAAGAGCTACACCGTTGCTGCTCCACGTGTTAATCCCATTTCTGAATTCAGGCATATTTCTGTAAATTCCCATAAGAAAGTATGATCCTGAAGAAACATTAAAATATTCAAATGCATTTAATGATACCCCCGAAGTGAATTCTGTGCCAATAGTTCTCGAATCAACTACTGCATAAGGAGCTGTAGTATTTCTTAAAAGAAATTGCATTGTATCAGTTCTTGTAGTTCCGACATCTGCAAGACCTTGTATTGCAAATTTAATCCTGAGATGTGTACCAAACCAGTTATCAGAAAGTCTTATTCCGTCAATGTTTAATGTTGGGGCAGTTGTCGCCGAACCTTGTCTAACCGCAAATCTTCCGATCGGCGCATCCAAAGCAGTCCCTACAACAGGTCCTATTGTAGCTGTTCCGGGCTCTGTAGCGGGGATACCTGATGAGAAAACAAATGCACTCATAACATCATCTGCGGTACCGGGATTGAAAGTATATTTAATAACTACAGTGTAGGTTGTACCAAGAGAGTAAATACCAGGAGTATAGGTTATTCCACCACTACCGACAGTAGTCTTGCTCAGTCCAAAAGACAAGCCACCGGCTGTATCTCTTGCAAAAAATCTTGCAACATAATTAGATGTGCTTGTCGGTGAGATAAGCGCAACGAAATAATCACCTCCGGTTTTTATGGAATCAACTTTCACCATGAAAGAGGCATATAAAAATCCGGTCGAATCAGTTGGAAATTGCTTATAAGCATCATTTCCATTATTTCTTAATCTTGTTCCGTTGCCAATTCCTGATAAAGGATAGTCAGAATAAGTTAAAGCAGCACCGGATGTAACAAAAATTGTATTTGTGACACCGGTATTCCATTTCCATCCGTGAGCACCTATTGAGTCTCCGGAAGGATAGTCAAAGTTTTCATACATTCTGATTTGCGAGAATGCACTTGTTGAAATTAGAATAAAACAAAAAATGAAGATAATTTTTTTCATGTTATATATGGGTTAGTTTATAAAAATAGTTTGTGTGATTTAGGAAGTGTCCTGAATTGAAAAACTTAGTACAACATATAATTTAATTACAACTAAATCAATATTAGAAATCATAATTAATTGTAAAGGATTTTCGCATACAATAAAAAAGCTGCAAGGAGCATAATCCTTGCAGCTTTTAAACCGAAGTTTAGAATAAATTTATCTTAATAATACCATGCTTTTTGTTTCAAACCTTACACCTCCAATTTCCAACACGTAGAAGTAAATTCCGCTGGATAAATTTTCACCGTTGAATCTGACACTGTAACTTCCGGCAGTCTGATACTCATTCACTAAGACAGCCACATCTTTTCCGGAATTATCATAGACTTTCAGATTGACCTTGCTGCTGCCGTTGATCTGATAATTAATTAATGTCACAGGATTGAACGGATTCGGAAAATTCTGAGACAATTCAGGCATATCCGGAACAGCGATCACAACTTCATCAGCTAGTTCAAAATATTCAAAATTGCCGTTGTAATCAATCTGCTTGATCCTGTAATTGTAAGTCCCGGTTTTTACAAAATTATCATTAAAATAATAATCTTTCTGGTGCTGAATTGTACCGTATCCATTTACAAAACCGACTTTGTTCCATTTGCCATGCATGTTAGCTCCGATCTCTTTTCTTTCAATATCAAATCCGTAATTATTGATCTCAGATATTGTACTCCAAAAAAGATCAACTTGGTTGCCTGAAACTGAAGATGAGAAAGAAGACAATTCCACCGGCAATGCTCCCGACCATTCCATTGAAGCAGAAATGCCGTCGACAGACAGCAATGGTGTAGAAGACGATGATGTGCTCTGTCTTAAAACGAGTCTTCCAAGGTTAGGGCTGTCAGTTCCGGTGCCTGTAACCGGTCCGACAGTTGGTGTTGAAGGTTCGGATACATTAAAGCCAGATGAGAAGACAAATAAACTTACCTCATCATCGGTATTGGTCGCGTTATTGAATTTGTATTTTAAAACAATTACATAGGTTGTTTCGGGGCTATAAATTGAATCGCTGTAAAATATACCGCCTGCCGCTGCTGTAGTTTTACTAATTCCAAAAGAGAGATTATTCGCTGTCACTCCCCTTCTTACATAGCATCTTGCCTGAAAATTAGTCAGAGATGAATTAGGAAGAAACGACATGAAATAATCCCCTGCCGCTTTTGCAGTATCAACTCTCACCATGAAAGAGACGTAGACACTTCCTCCTGAAACCGCGCTGTCCAGCGGCTTATAAGAATCCTGATTACCTGTAAATGTAAGTGTGGCGGAATTTCCGATGCCGGAATAATTATATCCGGTATACAGAAGTCCCGGTGAAGTCACGCTAAGTCTGGGTGAAGTTATAGTATTCGGGCTAAAGTGGATCCATCCGTGGGCGCCTAAAGAATCACCCGCAGGATAATTGAAGTTTTCCTCGAGGATCGGTATCTGAGAAAACAGGAGTGAAGAAATGGATATAAAACATAGAACCAAAGTTAATTTTTTCATCTTTACTAAATTAGTTTAATAGAATCAGTTTATTAAAAATATATACAGTACAAAATTAACTTTCATCCTAACAGAATTCTAACATATCCTACTTTTGAAAGTTGACATAAAAAAAGCAGGCAGGTTAAAATAACCTGCCGGCTGTAACATTAGACTTAGCTCTTATTATTTTGTAAGATTTCTTTTGCTTTGTGCATTGAGTCATAATTAATGTAACCCAGAGGTGGGCACAAATTAGGTCGTTGAGTCATAATTAATGTAACCGTGTTATAGTATTAAAAAACGGTTAAATAATTATGAGCAGGAAATCAAAAAAAGGAATATCTTCTTGAAATACAAAGAAGGTATAAGAAGTCAGATAAATCTGAGAAGCAAAAAAGAAAAGAAAAGATTACTACTGCTATGGTTACATTTAATTATGACTTAACTGATGTAACCTATTACATCCGTTAAAATAAGGAAAAAACTTGCCACGAATTTCACGAATGATCACGAATTAAAAATATTATCATCAATTTAAAACAGAATTGACATAAATTTATCTGGACAGCGTAAGTTTATCTTCAAGGATTATTTAAAGGTCGATTTTAAAGATACGATATTGGTGCAAAAATATTACCAAAACAGATTGAATTTAAAATTATTTAAATTGTTAAAAACATTTTGGACAGCACTAAAATTTTAATAATTTTTTATATCAGAAGTATATATTTTTATTATTTGCGAACCCGATAAGCCGGAGCAAACAATACATCTCATTCCCTCTAAAAGCAATATTGTCAAAAATTGACAATATACTTTTTTAACACATTTCATTTTCAACAAAATAATTATATACTAAACGGCACGGTAATTGTCAAATATATTGTTAAACACCTGGTGTCACTCAGGATTTATACAAATCAAATTTAGATAAAATTGAATTACATAAACTCAGGTAAGGACTCTTCGGGTAATGATGTGAAACTATATTACACGGATTATGGAAAAGGAAAACCGGTGATACTTATTCACGGCTGGCCACTTAACAGTGATATGTGGGAATATCAGATGAATGATCTTGTGCAAAGCGGTTTCAGAGTAATTGCTTATGACAGGCGAGGATTCGGAAGATCTTCAAGACCGTGGGACGGTTATGATTACGATACTTTAACCGATGATCTTAAAGCAATCATTGATCAGCTTAAACTGGATGATATTACTCTGGTGGGTTTTTCTATGGGTGGAGGAGAAATAGTACGTTACTTCAGCAGACACGGTGGGAACAAGGTCACAAAAGCAATTCTCATCTCAGCCGTCACTCCATATATGTTAAATACTGAAGATAATCCGGACGGAGTTCCTCAGGAGATGTTTGATGAGATGGCTCTCAGCATGCAGAATGACAGGATAAATTTTCTTGAAGACTTTGGAAAATCATTTTTCGGAATTGGTCTGATGAGTGATCCGTTAAGCGATTCACTGCTGGAATACTTCAAGCAGATGGGATCAATTGCCTCACCGTGGGCAACACTTGAATGTGCGAAAGCATTTTCTACAACTGATTTCAGACAGGAAATGTCTTCATTAAATGTACCCGTCCTCCTGATCCACGGTGACGCCGACAAAACTGTACCAATTGATGCGACATCAAAGCAATCGGAAAAATTGATTCCGGACAACACGCTTGTAATTTACGAAGGTGCTTCACATGGATTATTTTATACTGACAAGGAATCACTAAATGCTCACATCATAAATTTCATAAAGGAAGGAAAAGCATAGACATTTACTTTGCACGAAACTTTAAGGATCTCCAGAGAATATCAATCGCCTTTGAACCGGAGGCAGTATCTTAAGAAGATTCAAAATCTGTATTCGCGGGAATGTCGGTCATCAATTCACGCAGAGCCCCGCTTAAAATTTCACGATCTCCTTTCCATCACAAACAAAAAAACCGCAGGCAACGTAACCTGCAGTCATATCTTTTTAACATTCCTTGAAAATTAAATTCTAAAGAACCTTCACGCTTTGTTTTGTTTTAATATATTTACAAACTTCATTGCATACTCATTCATCTTCTTTGACTTGTACTGAACAATGTATCTCGGATGTTCAAGCGGTACTATCTGATCAAAAAACTTCTGTTCATTATTAAGGGAATTCATATATTTATAGTTCTTACCTGTTCCGAGACAATAGCAAACATCAGTATTCATTCCGAACTTTATCTGTTTCCTGATAGATTCGATTATAAAAGGCTTAACCGTTTCATACAATCCTTCATTGTCATAATAATTGTAATTTATCTCTTTGCCCTTTTCATTTACAAAGACAAAACCGAGAGGACATAGAGAATTAATGTAGAACTTATTATAAAATTTTTTCACACCTCCAAATGCTTCGATCAGTTTATAAATAAATACAGAAGAAGGTTCGTGCGTGTGCATTCCTTTGAAATTTATATTGCAGATCTGTTCAAGTCTCTTTGTATCAGTAAAGGGTATGCCGGTCGAACCCGCACCGTGCCTGCCCGGATTGATACCGAGTATCATCCGTCGTCTCTTATTATCATTATAATACTTCTTGTAAAATTTCTGAGACGCGTCAACTGCATCAGGATTATTTTTGAACGGATTCATAATTCTGATCTTGTCCGGGAGTGTCTTATTGAAGTTTAATTCGCTGTTGAATTTAATAACTGACTCTGCAAATGTAGGCAATGTTATCTTTGGGAAGGTTGAATGTTGAAAATTTTAAAAATTACAATTTAAGATCAGAGCGGAATATTTCCATGCTTCTTCTTCGGATTTGTATCTACTTTATTTTCAAGAAGGGCAAAGTAATAGATCAGTTTCTTACGGGTGTCCTTTGGTTCAATAACATCATCAATGAATCCGCGCTCGGCTGCGAGGTATGGATTGGCAAACTTTTCAGTAAACTCGTCAACCTTTTCTGCTAATGCTTTTTCCTTGTCTTCAGCTTTATCAATTTCCCTTTTAAAAATTATTTCAGCCGCTCCCTTTGGACCCATAACCGCGATCTCTGCCGAAGGCCACGCAAGATTAATGTCGCCCCTGATGTGTTTGGAATTCATGACATCATAAGCTCCTCCGTACGCCTTGCGGATGATAACAGTTATCTTCGGAACGGTCGCTTCACAGAACGCGTAAAGCAGCTTTGCTCCGTTGCGGATAATGCCGTTCCATTCCTGATCCGTACCCGGAAGAAATCCCGGAACATCTTCAAGCACAAGCAAAGGTATATTGAATGCATCACAAAATCTTACAAACCGCGCACCTTTTACTGACGAGTTTATGTCCAGCACTCCGGCAAGCACAAACGGCTGATTGGCAACTATGCCGATAGATCGTCCGTTGATCCTGCCAAAACCAACTACAATGTTTTCAGCATACTCTTTATGAACTTCAAAAAAACTGTCGTCATCAAGGATCTTTTCTATTATGTCCTTTACATCATAAGGCTTGTTCGGATTATCCGGCAGGAAATTGTTAAGCTCATCAAGTAATTTTTCCTCATTGCACTCAGCGAGTGGAACCCCGTCCATATTATTCAGCGGAATGTAAGACATAAGCTTTCTAATGCTTTCAAAACATTCGACTTCATTGTCAGAGGTAAAATGACTGACACCGCTTTTAGTCCCGTGTGTATGAGCACCACCAAGATCGTCAAAGGAAACTTCCTCATGTGTAACAGTCTTAACTACATTCGGTCCTGTCACGAACATATACGATACCTTATCCACCATAAAAACAAAATCGGTTATCGCCGGCGAGTAAACCGCACCTCCGGCGCATGGTCCGACAATCGCAGAAATCTGCGGAATGACACCGCTTGCAAGTGTATTCCTCAGAAAAATATCAGCGTAGCCGCCAAGTGAAACAACACCTTCCTGAATTCTTGCGCCGCCGCTGTCATTGATACCAATCACAGGAACTCCGATCTTCATTGCCATATCCATTATCTTGCAGATCTTTCTCGCGTGATATTCCGCAAGCGATCCGCCGAGTATGGTAAAGTCCTGTGAAAAAACACAAACATTCCTTCCGTCGATCTTGCCTGTTCCGGTGATCACACCGTCAGTATAGAATCTCTGCTTATCCATGTCAAAATCTGTTGACTGATGCCTGACAAGAATATCTATTTCTTCAAAGCTTCCTTCATCCAGTAAAAGCTCTATTCTTTCACGGGCTGTAAGCTTGCCCTTTTTGTGCTGTGCATCAATTCTTTCTTTGCCTCCGCCAAGGAGCGCTTCGGATTTAATACGGTTAAGTTTTTCTATGTTTGAAATATGCTTCATCAGCAGAATAAATTTTAAAAGAAAATTTTTGGAATGTTTTTCTATACTCTCTTTATATCAACACCAAGTGCTTTCATTTTTTTATCGATCTCTTCATAGCCGCGGTCAATATAAACTGCACCGTTGATAAGTGACTCGCCTTTTGCGATAGCCGCAGCAATAAGGTAAGAAAATCCTGCACGCAGATCGGGTACATTTATTTCCGCCGAATGAAATGGTGTGGGACCTTTGATCACCGCGCTGTGAAAATAATGTGTATTTGCAAAACGGCAGTCCAAACCTCCGAGACATGTATCAAACAATTCTATCTCAGCACCCATCTTTCTCAGCTCCTTCACATAGCCAAACCTTTCCTCATAAACAGTTTCATGAACTATGGATATTCCGTTTGCCTGCGTCATCAGAATTACAAAAGGCTGCTGCCAGTCAGTCATAAATCCCGGATGAACGTTAGTCTCGAAAGCAATTGATTTAAGCTCTCCGTCATAAAAAAATCTTATGCCGTTATCCTTCACTTCAAACTTGCCGCCAACCTTCCTTACAGTATTCAAAAAAGTTATAAGATCATCCTGTATAGCATTTTCAATGAACACATCTCCTTTGGATGCAATGCCCGCACATGCAAAGGATGCCGCTTGGTTCCTATCGGGAATAACATTGTGTTCAGCTCCCGTGAGCTTGTCAACGCCTTCAATTGTAATTTTCCTGTCGGTGCTGATCTCAATTATCGCACCCATCTTTTGCAGAAATTTTATAAGATCAATAATTTCAGGTTCGACAGCGGCGTTTGTTAACATCGTGCGTCCTTTTGCAAGAGTGCTTGCAATGATAACATTCTCAGTTGCACCAACACTGGGATAATCCAGCCTGATGTTGCTGCCTTTCAAACCGTCCGCGTTGAGAATAAAGTAATCGTCTTTTATGCTCACATTGCATCCTAACTTTTCAAGTGAGTCTATATGGAAATTGACAGGTCTTGATCCTATCTTACAGCCGCCGGGTACAGGTATCTCTGCTTTTCCGGTTCTCAGCAGAAGAGGACCCGCAAGCAATATCGCGATCCGGGTTTTGTTTCCAAGCTCTTCTTCAATATGATAATTTGTTACTGTCTTTGTAATTGAAACAAGCCTGTCACCATCGGTTTCAATTTTGCTTCCGAGAGTTTCGCAGATCTCTTTTGTCAAAATGAGATCGCTGATCTTGTTGGGAGAGTTATGGAGGATACACTTTTGATCCGTAAGTAAAGATGCGACTAATAATTTTGAAGCAGAGTTCTTAGCGCCACTGACCTTTACGCTTCCGTGCAATGGCTTACCGCCGTTGATTAAAAATTTTGAGTTTGTTTCAGACAATTTTAAATTTTTGATTTGGAATTGAGGAGTTTGGATTTGGAATTTTCGGAATAAAATTTAAATTTTTGGTTTAATTCAAAGACAGTTAAAATTTTTACAGCAACAATAAATATTCTAAATTCCAAATCCAATATCCCAAATCAAAATCAGTCTTTCCAGAATCCCATGTCACCAAATTTCTTTATCCTGCTGTCTAATAATTTATCTTTCTTAATTTTACTGACTATTCCAATTTCTTCGATGATCGCCTTCTTCAGTAGCTCGGCTGCTTCAACATGATTTCGATGTGCGCCGCCGACCGGCTCTTCGACAATTTTATCTATGACCTTAAGCCTTAACATATCTTTTGAAGTAAGCTTAAGTGCGTCTGCTGCCTGCTCTTTGAAATCCCAGCTCCTCCATAAGATCGACGAGCATGATTCAGGAGAGATCACCGAATACCAGCAATACTGAAGCATCAGAATTTTATCCCCAACACCCAGACCCAGAGCGCCGCCCGAGGCACCTTCTCCGATTACAGACACAATGATCGGAACCTGAAGCTTCGACATTTCAAATAAATTTCTGGCGATGGCTTCCGCCTGTCCTCTTTCTTCAGCTTCAATTCCCGGATATGCTCCGGGTGTATCTATTAAAGTAACAACAGGCTTATTAAATTTTTCAGCAAGCTTCATAAGCCTCAGTGCTTTTCTGTATCCTTCAGGATTAGGCATCCCGAAATTTCTGTAAATATTGGATTTCGTATCTCTTCCTTTTTGCTGACCGATTATCATCACCGATTGATCGCCAAGATTAGCAAATCCGCCGACGACGGCATTGTCATCACCGAAGTGTCTGTCACCGTGAAGCTCAACAAAGTTATCCGTCATCAGATAAATATAATCAAGAGCATACGGTCTTTCAGGATGGCGTGCAAGCTGCACGATCTGCCATGGTGTCAGATTTTCAAATATATTTTTTCTCAAATCATTTACTTTGATTTCAAGCTTGTTGATCTCGTTTGAAATATCAAGCTGGTCTGACATCTTACGCATGTCAGCTATCTTCTGTTCAAGTTCTATAACAGGTTTTTCGAAATCAAGAAAATTCTGAACAGCCATAACATAAAAAGGTTATTTTTTAAATGAAGAGATAAAAGTTTTTAACAGTATTTCCGTATCAAGTGAGAGAGACTGATTCTTTGCATAATAGAGATTAAGATTTTGCATCTCTTCTTCTGAAATATTTTCGTTATAATTTAATTGTATCAGACCTGTCAGACCTTTTTTCCCCGTAAAATTAGACCCGCCGGTATCATGCCAGACAGGGTACCCTACAAAACTATATTCGCCTTTGAAAACTTCCGGCAGCAAAAGTAATTTCGAAAAATGTTTCGACAGCTTTACTTTGAAAACCTTACTAAGTAAAATCAGCAAAGGATAGACAGTTATAAGAAGCAATGCTGATAACA